>Ga0315280_10000637_pt1 | contig 64993 bp, 66 predicted proteins | sample YL17G06_40_MG_FD_203697 | JGI IMG/M metagenome (GOLD analysis project Ga0315280, IMG submission 203697) | Sediment microbial communities from Yellowstone Lake, YNP, Wyoming, USA - YL17G06_40 | ecosystem: Environmental > Aquatic > Freshwater > Lake > Sediment | place: USA: Wyoming | collected... | reverse complement strand
TTTAATTGGACAGCATTTTGAGCCTTGCAGGGGGAACCTGGTTTGGAAAACCGCAAAAACCTGTCCCAAAAGCCTTATTTGACAGGGGGTAGATTAGGGGGTAGGATTATTTTGGACAGCAGTGGGTTCAGACTAATCATTCTCTCGATAAAAAAACGCGGCGCCTTTTGGGCGCCGCGTTTAGATTCCGGGCCAAAATCTATTTGCGCTTCTTGGCAGCTTTGTGCTTAGGGGGCTCTTTGGCGGCGGGTCGCTGCCTGCCCGGAGCCACAAAATGCAGCCCTGCCCTTCCCAACACCTGGCCTTTCCAAATCTGCTTGACCGCGAGGCAGTATCCTGCAGGATTTACCTTTTTCAGCGCTTCTTTCCAAAGCTCTTTTTCCGGAAGCACATAGTCAACAGCTATCTTAAAATTTTTATCAATCAGGATGTTGTCAAAGCCGTATTCAAATTTGTCCTCTTTTCTGGCGGCCAGAAATCTTTTTTCCTTTTCCAGCTTGCGGCCCAGAAACAGCTCATAAAAGTTTTGTCCTTTTGCGCGGGCAACCAATTTTAATCCCCGGGGAACCGCTCCGTCTAGGGCGAGGGACGGGCCATGAATCCTTATCTTTATCCCGGGCATATTTAGCGGAAGTTCAAACTGAATGTCGTATCTTTCCCTCATTCCCTTCATCTGCTGAATTAGCGCGGAAAAACTTGCGGTCAGTCCCTCGCTCATAGGCTCCACATCCATATTTCGATAAGCAATGTTGTTGGAGTTGCGGACAAAATCCAGGTAGTCATTGAGCGATGCAATCAGAGTGGTGTCCGGCGGGGGGTCAAGCGGGTCTGAGACCACCGCGATCATACAGTAATGTCCCGGGGCCGGAATCTGTCCACTCGGAAAAGTCAGGGGGCCGGCAATTCTCAATTCACCGGGAACGATTGCGGCTTCGGTAAGGTTGCCAATGTGAATCCAGGACGCGGGAGTGCCAAAGGCGGCCGCGGGCGAGAAATAGAGGCTGATCAGCGCGTCTCCCGAATGATTGCCCCGGTTTTGAAGCCGGACATAGATATAATTATTCTGGCCGGCCTGCACATTCTGCCAAAGGGAATCATTGTTAAGGTCGGCAAAATCCGTGTCCGGGTCTGCGGAGAGAGAGTTTCGGTTAATGATGTCCGGGCTGGCCCAGAGGTAGCTGCCCGGGTACGGCTCCTGGCCGGTGTCGGCAAGATTATCGCGCACGAAAATATCCGGGCCGATCCCGACCGCGTTGAATGCGTTTTTGACCTGGGTGAGCTTGAAGAGGTCTCCGGGAAAAAGGGTGAGGCATGCGTCCATCATAGCGTGGCGGAAATCGAGAAAAGTGGCATCGGGCTGGCCGACCAGTTCCACGCTCATACATCGATACAAAAGCTGATCAGCCGCGGACTGGCCGATGCCCGAGACCGCAATGTTGCTTATGGTATGAGTGCCCCCCACAGTCAAGAGATAGAACAGGTTGTTGATGATCCCGCTGTTAATGTGAACGCCGTTATTATCCAGGGTGCCGGTATAGAGGTTGTCATAGTGGCTGGGCTGATGGCCGTTGGTGACGCTGTCATAGACGGTGGTGTCATTGGTTCCGTCATATTTGCCTCCGTTGGTGGGGTCCATCATATTTCTCGATGCGGGAGCGTCGGTTCCCAGCCAGGCGTCTTCCATCACCAACCAGTCGTGGGTGATGAAAGCCGCGAAGATGTCCGAGAAAGCCTCGTTGAGCGCGCCGGACTCGCCGGAATAGGTGAGGTTGCAGGTATGTTCGGTGACGGCATGAGTGAACTCGTGCGCCATACAGTCATCAGTGCAGAGATAATCCCAGCTGGTGCCGTCTCCGTCCCCAATAACCACGATGGAGCCGTTCCAGCCTCCATTGCAATAATTATCTTTATAGTGAACCGTGGTGATCATATTTGCGCCTGCGTCATCAAAGCTGTTTCGGCCATGAGTGGTGTTGAAGTATGACCAGACATCACCGGTATATCTGTGAGCGTCAACCTCCGCTCCCTGGTTGGCTTCTCTCGGGGAAGTGGTATTGTCATCCCAGTTGTTGTCAGGGTCTTCAGAAGGAGACGCGCCGTCTTCATCATTGCAGATTATTTCAGGACCACCCGGTGTGCGGGTTGTGTCCCGAAGCTGGTAGCTGGTGTCATTATAATAGCTGTTCAGAGCCCCCCATACGGAATAAACCCCGTTGCCAAATCCTGAAACCGGTCCTCCGGTCTGGAAGTTGTCATAAAAGAGCAAGGTCTTGTCGGTTATCGCATCAACAAAAACGACCCACTGCGCAGGTGCGCCGCGCATTCCGCATCTGATATCCCGCATACGAATCTCGTAAACCAGCCTTGGCTCTCCCTTGTGCCGGTAAACCATAATTTCCGGCTTGCGCTCAGGTTTGGCCTTGCAGCCGGTTGATGCCTGAGCCTCTTTGACCGCCTTTTCCACCGACACCAACGGCTCAAGCGGAACTTTATCCAGGTCAGGGAAACTCTTGTTGGTCACGCTTTCCAAAACAGCGTTCTTGTTGAAATGAAAACGAACACTGCCGCCGAATACCCGGTATTTCCCGTGATGCTGCTGATAGATAAAAGTCGTGCCTCCGTGCGGGTCAGGAGATTTTTGAAGAACAGTCATCTGCTCGGTCTTAAGCCTGCCGAATAATTCCGGGTTTAAGCGCAAAAAGTTAAGCGCTTCGGACTGCATAGCCTGCGCGGTTTTGCCTTTCGCCTGGGCAAGATTGCCGCGAAGGTATAGCATCACTCCGAGTTTCTCATCAGAGCGAAAAGTTAGTTTTGGATCTCGTTTCTGAAGCCTGGAAAGATTTCCTGGAATTTTTGCCATCTTCCCCCCCTCCTCTTTTTTCTTTTTTAAGTTTTCAAGTTCGGTTTTACTCCTCCCTCGCCTCTCATTCCCCGGCTTAAATCCCGGCAAAGCTTATTTTAGTATAAACTATATTACTCTGTCAAATCAAACATTATGGTTTTACAGAGTTGAATACCTAAAAGCAAACAGCCGACCCAAAATATGATGTGCGCTCTCTGGAGCGGAAACTTTATATGGTTTGAAGAAAAAAACGGTTGCGGGCAGAGCCTGTACGCGGCGAGGTTGAAATCAATGTTGCGCTTAAAACCGGGCAATTGCTTTTCAGGAAGGTCTTGTTATAATTTGCCCGATGGCGGAAATCATTGCCATTGTCAACCAGAAAGGAGGGGTGGGAAAAACCACAACCGCGATCAACCTGTCCGCCGCGCTCGCGGCAGCTGAACATAAGGTGCTTCTCGTTGACCTCGACCCTCAGTCAAACGCGACCAGCGGGGTCGGAATCAACGGCGCCTCCGCGCAAGCGAACATCTACCAGGCGCTCCTGGGCGAGCTTAGCGCTTCGCGCGCAATTGTTAACACCGAACTTGACTATCTCAAGGTGATCCCGAGCAGCGAGGCACTCGCGGGCGCGGAGGTGGAGCTGGTCTCGGTTGACGGCCGCGAGAGCCGTCTGAAAAAAGCGCTCGCGGACATAAGCGCTCAATTTGAATACATCATCATCGATTGCCCGCCTTCCTTGAGCCTCCTCACCATCAACGCGCTGGCGGCCGCGGAGATCGTGCTCGTTCCGCTTCAGTGCGAGTATTATGCGCTTGAGGGGCTGGGCCGGCTTTTGAAAACCATTAGGCTGGTGCAGGAACGGATTAATCCCGCTCTTCGGATTGAGGGCATTGTGCTCACTATGTTTGACCGGAGAAACAATCTTGCCTGGCAGGTGGCTGATGAAATCAGGAAACATTTTCCGGACAAGGCCTATAAAACCACGATTCCTCGCAATGTCCGGCTGAGCGAGGCGCCCGGTTTCGGAAAACCCATCATCATTTACGACATCAACTCGCCCGGCGCGGAGAGCTACCTGGAACTGGCAAAAGAATTCTTGGACCGGAAGGCAAAAAGATGACTGCTCGCAAAGCCCTGGGCAGAGGTCTGGACGCTTTGATTCCGGGCCAGGTGCCGCCTGAAACCGAAGACCGCGGCCTGGTCTATATAGAGGTCGACCGGATCAAGGCTTCTCCCACCCAGCCCCGGAAAAATTTCAACGACCAATCCTTGAGGGAGCTCGCGGAATCCATCAAGTCGGAGGGCGTTTTGCAGCCCCTGCTGGTAAAACCGGATGACAGCAGTCCTGACTCATACCTGCTGATCGCGGGCGAGCGCAGATTCCGCGCGGCGAAGCTCGCGGGGCTCAGCAAAGTGCCGGCTATCCTGAGAAAGGCTGACGAGCGGGACGCGCTCATTTTGAGCCTGATCGAAAACCTCCAGCGCCAGAACCTGAACCCGATTGAAGAGGCGCACGCATTCTCTGATATGATAAATAAATTCAAGCTCAGCCAGGAAGAGCTTGCCCAGAAAATGGGCAGGAACCGAAGCACCGTGGCCAACAGCCTGCGCCTGCTCAAGCTGCCTCAGGAAATCCAGGATGAGCTGGAAAGAGAAAACCTGAGCCCGGGACACGCACGCGCAATCCTCTCGCTTGATTCCCCGGCTAAAATGAAGATACTATTTCGGAGGATATTAAACGCGGGCTTGAATGTCCGCCAAGCCGAGGCTCTTGCGAAAAAGTGGTCCCTGGAAGAAGACAAAAAGCCAGCCCGAAAAAAGCTGGCCGGGGACAACAGGATTTACCTTGAGGAAATGGAGAGGCGGCTGAGCAAAATTTTATCAGCCCGGGTGAAATTCGTGGAGACCGGAAAGAACAAAGGCAAGATGGAAATCTATTATAATAACCTGGAAGACCTGGAGCGGATCCTTGGCCTTTTGGGAAAAAAGTAAAGAACCTGCTCCTCCTGAGGTGTCCAGAACTCGGGAGCCGGCAAGGAGGGAGATGATGAATCGGGAGAAACCGGTCGCGGCCCAGCCCGGAGAGTTGAACGCTCTTTTGGGCAGAGGCTCTAATTTTGAAGGCAAGCTGGTGTTTGAAGGCACGGTGCGGATAGATGGGAGGTTCAAGGGAGAGATTCACTCGGAAGGCAAGCTGATTGTGGGCGAGAACGGAGACATTGAGGGAGACATCTGGGTGGATGCGGCTGTGATCAGCGGAAAAGTTAAAGGCAACATCACCGGCAAGAGCAGGATCGAGCTTCAGCCCCCTGCCCGCTTCCAGGGAAATATGGTCACGCCGATTCTGGTAGTCCAGGAAGGCGCGGTTTTGGACGGAAACTGCCAGATGTCCAAAGGCTCAAAACAAACCAAGCCCCTTATTGAGACCGCGGCATCGCCGGAGCCAAAATCCGGAGACTGACAGAGTCAAATAGCCGCATCCTCAAATTCCTGAAGCGTTTTCGGCAAAATTCTAGAGTCAAAAGGTAACAAAGATGGACTGCAAAAGAGGCAAGCTTATTACGGCAGTGCTTCTTCTCGCGGCGCTGCCTCTGCTTTTTGGTTTTTCCCGGCAAGCGCTGGCGGCAGACACAGATGAAGGCCGCTCTTTCCTCAGCGCAGCCGCGCCAGTTCTAGACGCGGATGCCGCAAAGCCATCCCAGATTTTGCAGGACACGCCCGCGGCGCACGGCCCGCATTTGAGCCGCTGGGAGCCTCCGCTCTGGAGCCCGGTCGGCTTTGTCCTGATGCTGCTTGCAATCGCGATCATTCCTCTCGCCGCGCACAAATGGTGGGAAAAAAATCGGAATAAAACGATTGTCACCCTCGCGCTCGCGATCCCTTTCGGCGCATACATCATCATCAGCGACTGGCGCGCACTCGCTTTTGAAATGCATGAATATGTGTCCTTTATCGCGCTTCTCGGCGCTCTCTTTATCATCTCAGGCGGGATTTACCTGCACGGAAATATTCAAGCCCGGCCCAGAAACAATCTAATTCTACTGACCATTGGCACGCTTCTCGCCAGCTTCATCGGCACCACCGGCGCGGCAATGCTTATGATCCGGCCGCTCCTGTCTTCAAACGCGGAAAGAAAATATGTGATGCACTCGGTCATCTTTTTCATTTTCCTGGTCGCGAACATCGGCGGCTCACTCACCCCGCTCGGCGACCCTCCCCTTTTTATGGGATACCTGCGGGGAGTGCCCTTTTTATGGACTTTCAGGCTCTGGGAAATGTGGCTGCCCAGCTGCGCGCTTCTTCTTCTCATCTACTACCTTACGGATCGATACTTCTGGAAAAAGGAATCAGAGGAAACAAAAAAGTGGGATGAGAAATACCAGCTCCCGCTCAAGCTTCACGGAAAGATAAATTTTTTGTGGCTTGCCGGCGTGATCGCCATAATTTTTTTCGAAGTAAAAAGCCCATACCGGGAACTGGGAATAGCCGCGCTCTGCCTCATCTCCTGGTTCACCACGCCCAAGGGCGTGAGAGAAGCCCATCATTTTACCTTCAATCCGATCATCGAGGTTGCGGTGTTGTTCTTCGGAATTTTTGTGACAATGGTTCCCGCGCTTCAACTTTTGCACATTCACGCGGGGCAAATGGGAATAATCAAACCCTGGCATTTCTTCTGGGCCGTCGGAGGATTGTCGTCCTTCCTTGACAACACCCCCACCTATCTGGTATTTTTAAGTCTTGCACAAGGTCTCAACTTGCCACCAGAGGTAGTTCTCTCCTCAGGCGAAGGTGTCAGCCATCTCATTTTGGAAGCGATTTCTATTGGCGCGGTTTTTATGGGCGCAAACACCTATATTGGAAACGGCCCCAATTTTATGGTCAAGGCGATTGCCGAGGAAAACAGCGTCAAGATGCCGTCGTTCTTTGGCTATATGCTGTGGTCGGTGGGGATTCTGATTCCGATTTTCATCCTTTTGACCTTTATCTTCTTTGTGTGAATTTTGAGCGCAATTTTTCTTGCCTTAGGGGAAAGCTATTCTATAATATTGAATCAAAATCTTAATTTAGAATTACGAGAAGGGGTGCAAAAAATTGCTGACCATCAATTATAGCTTTTTTATCCAACTGGCGATCTTTATCGCGCTGGTGCTGTTCCTCCAAAAATTCCTGTTCGCGCCGGTTTACGACCAGATCTGGGACGAGCGGGATCAACTGATCACGGGCAACAAGCAAAAGGCCGAGGAGCTTTCTGAAAAGGTTGATCGGTTGATCGTTTATCACGAGGCCCAGGTTTGGGCCAGCCGCAAACTGGCCGAGGAGGAATCGGAGCGGACCCACCGGCAGGCGGTCAAGGACCAGGAGCAGACCATCGCGAATATCCGGACCGAATCCAACGAGATGATTGCGGAGCTGAGGGAAAGGATTGCGGCTGAGTTCAAGGCCGCTCAGGAGCGCATCCGAGCCGATGCGGAAAAGATGGGCAAAACCATTGCCCAGAAAATTCTGGGAACCGGCGTATCGGAGTAAAATATGGGAGAAACCCGGCAGGAAAAGAAAAGCCTTTTAGCCAAACTCAAACATCCCCTGACTTACTGGATTTTGGGATGGCTGGCGCTGGGAGTGGTCCTGAGCGTCGTGCTCAAGCTGGCAAACATCAAGACGCCCTATCTCGCGGACGCATGGCAGGTGGCTGATTTTCTCATCCTCATCACTATAATCTATTTCGCGGCCAAAGGGCCGGTAAAGCAATACCTTGTCGACCGCCGGAAGGAAATAGCCGAGTCCATTGAAACCTACCGGAAGATGCTGGAAGAGATGCGGAAAAATTACGAGGAGATAAACTACCGGCTGGCCTGGATTGAGGACGAGGTTGAGGCGATAGAGAGCCGTGCTCGCGCGGATGTCGCGCTGGAGCGGATGCGTCTTGAGCAAGAGGCGAAAAAACAGATCGAGCGGATCAAGAACGAGGCTGAGTTCACAGCCAAACAGGAGATCAAGGCTGCGGAAGCCAGGCTCAAGGAAGAAGCGGTCGCAAGGGCATTGAAGATAGCGGAAGACATCCTGCGCAAGAAAGTCACGGATAAGGAAGAATTGAAACTGTTTGAGGACTATCTTAGGGAGGTTGGAAGTGGCGCTTAGAGGCAGCGTCGCTCGGCGATACGCCCGCGCGCTTTTGATGGTCGCAGAAGAGAAAAAACGCGCGGCTGAAATCGGCGCCGAGCTCGCGGCGCTGACCGGATTTTTCGATAAATACCCGGATTTGCACACGCAGCTCTTAAGCCCCGCGCTCGACCTCGCAGACCGGAGCAAACTCATCGATTCTATAATCAGATCTTTCAAGCTCAGCGCGGAGAGCGGGACCTTTTTGCATCTCTTGAGCCAAAAGGGCCGGCTCGAATACCTGCACCGGATACAGGACTGGTACAGGAGACTTGCGGATGACGCATCAGGAATCGTGCGGGCCCAGGTTTTCAGCGCGCATCCCATCCCCGGACAAATCCAGGAGCGGCTGGTCCGGGCCCTGGAAAAACGGGTTTCGAAAAAAGTCCAAGCTCAATTTGTCACGGACAAGGAGCTGATCGGAGGCTTGAAGGTCCAGATCGGGAGCCTGCTTTTGGACGGCTCGGTCGCAGCCCAGTTAAGAAGATTGGAAGAAGACTTAAAACGAGTTTGAGTCAGGGAGGTAAATATGCCGGAAATCAGGGCGGATGAAGTCAGTGAACTTTTAAGAAAGCAAATCGAGGGTTTCGGCAAAAAAATCGAGATGGCCGAAACCGGAACCGTGATCTCGGTCGGCGACGGTATCGCGAGAATCTACGGATTAGAGAATGTTATGGCCGGGGAACTGGTCGAGTTCCCGCATAACATCTTCGGAATGGCGCTCAACCTGGAAGAGGACAACATCGGCGCGGCTGTTTTCGGCGAGGACTGGAACATCAAGGAAGGCGATGTGGTCAAGCGCACGGGCAGAATAGTGGAGGTCCCGGTTGGGGACTCGGTTATCGGCCGGGTGGTTAATCCGCTCGGGCATCCGGTTGACGGCAAGGGGCCGGTCCAGGCCAAGGAACTCCGGAGGGTTGAGCTCAAAGCGCCCGGGATCGTGCTCCGGGAACCGGTCAAGCAGCCGCTCCAGACCGGACTCAAGGCCATTGACTCAATGATCCCGATTGGAAGAGGACAGCGCGAGCTTATCATCGGCGACCGCCAGACCGGAAAAACCGCGCTTGCACTGGACACCATAATCAACCAGAGGGACAGCGGGGTTTTCTGCATTTATGTGGCGATCGGACAGAAGCAGAGCACCGTCGCCCGGGTGGTGGACAAGCTGGGAGAAATGGGAGCAATGAAATACACAACCGTGGTCGTATCCACCGCTTCTGAGCCCGCGCCACTCCAGTTCCTCGCTCCCTTCGCAGGATGCACTATGGGCGAATACTTCCGCGACACCGGCCGCCATGCGCTCGTCATTTACGATGACCTTTCCAAGCACGCACAGGCTTACCGCCAGCTTTCGCTTCTTCTTCGCCGTCCCCCGGGAAGAGAAGCCTACCCCGGAGATGTCTTTTATCTTCATTCCCGGCTGCTCGAGCGCGCGGCCAAAATGAGTGACCAGCACGGAGGCGGATCGCTCACCGCTCTGCCCATTATTGAAACCCAGGCCGGAGACATCTCCGCATACATCCCAACCAATGTTATCTCAATCACCGACGGCCAGATTTACCTTGAGTCCGACCTCTTTTATGCCGGGTTCAGGCCCGCGGTCAATGTCGGTTTGAGCGTGAGCCGGGTGGGAGGAAACGCGCAGAACCGGGCGATGAAAAAGGTCGCAGGCTCTCTCCGGCTGGACCTCGCCCAGTACCGCGAAATGGCCGCATTCGCCCAGTTCGGAACCGACCTGGACAAGGCCACCCTGGCCATGCTCCATCGGGGCGAGCGGCTGATGGAAATCCTGAAACAGCCCCAATACAAACCGATGCCGGTTGAAAAGCAGATCCTGGTCATCTACGCGGGAACCAACGGCTGGCTGGACGATTATCCGGTGGACGCGCTTGCGAAATACGAGGCCGAGCTTTTTAAGTTTTTGGAGAACCGGCATCCGGAGCTTTTGAAAACAGTCAAGGAGCAGGCAAAGATCGAACCGGAGACCGAAGACAGGGTGAAGAAGGCTCTTGAGCAGTTCAAAGCCGAGTTCAAGGTGAAGGAGTAGTAAATGGCCACCCTGCGCGTTATCCGCAGAAAAATCACCAGCGCGAAAAAAATACAACAAATCACCAGAGCGATGTATATGGTGTCCGCGGCCAAGCTGCGCCGGGCCCAGGCCGAGGCCGAGGCGGCCAGGCCCTACGCAGCCGCGCTCGATGATGTAATCAGCCGGGTGATCCTTCGCAGCGAGCGCAAAGACCATCCCCTGCTTGCGCCCCGCAAGGAAAACAATGCCGAATTGCTGCTGATGTGCTCGGACCGCGGCTTGTGCGGAGCGTTCAATGACAACCTGATGCGCTCGGCCAGCCTGTTTATGGAAGAGAACAAAGACACCTTCGCCTCCGTTTCCCTGGTCCTGCTCGGGAAAAAAGCGATTGACCACTATAAAAGACGGCCGGTGAAAATCGCCAAGGCATACAACAATCCGCAAAAAGAAGTAAGTTTTGAAAAAGCAAAAACAATCGCGGATGAACTGATGACAAGATTTCTCGCCGGCGGGACCGACTCGGTTTATTTGCTCTACCCGATGTTCCACAGTCCCGTGGTGCAAAAGCCGACCATAATAAATTTGCTGCCCATCCAGCCCAAGGCCAAGATTCAGCTGGTAGGACCCGACTATATCTACGAGCCGAGCCAGGCCACGCTGCTCGATTTGCTCCTGCCTTATCAGATCAGGATGCAGGTGTTTCACGCGATGCTGGAAACAAGGGCGAGCGAGCTCGGCGCCAGAATGAGCGCGATGGACCTGGCCACGGAAAACTCAAAAGATATGATCCAGAACCTGACTTTGAAGATGAACCGCGCCCGCCAGGAATCGATCACTAAGGAGCTTCTGGACATCGTTACCGGAACCGAAGCTCTCAAGAAATAAAGGGAGGATTCAGGTATGAATGCTGGAAAAATCGCGCAAGTAATCGGAGCCGTGGTTGATGTCTCTTTTGAAGGAGGCAATCTGCCCAAGATTTATAACGCGCTGCTCATGAGCAATCCCGGCATCTCGGACAAGCAGGATAACCTGGTGCTCGAAGTCGCTCAGCACCTCGGAGAAAACACGGTCCGCTGCATAGCCATGGATTCAACCGAGGGTCTGGTGCGCGGGATGCCGGTCAAGGACACCGGCACCCCCATCAAGATGCCGGTGGGAGAGGCCACCCTGGGCAGAATACTCAATGTGGTGGGCCTGCCGGTGGATGAAGGAGCGCCGATCCAGACCGACAAATATCTGCCTATTCACCGGGAGCCGCCCAAGTTCACGGACCAGGAGACCAAGATCGAAATGTTTGAAACCGGCATCAAGGTGGTTGACCTGCTCGAGCCCTATATGAAAGGCGGAAAGATCGGATTGTTCGGGGGAGCAGGCGTGGGAAAAACGGTTGTCATTATGGAGCTGATCCACAATGTCGCGCTGCACCACGGCGGCTACTCGGTGTTCGCGGGGGTCGGCGAGCGGACTCGTGAAGGAAACGACCTCTGGTTGGAAATGAAGCAGAGCGGGGTCATCAGCAAAACCGCATTGATCTACGGCCAGATGAACGAGCCGCCCGGAGCCCGCGCCCGGGTGGGGCTGTCCGCGCTCACGGCCGCGGAATATTTCCGGGACGAGGAAGGCCAGGATGTGCTTTTGTTCATTGACAACATCTTCCGTTTCACTCAGGCCAACTCCGAGGTGTCGGCTCTGCTCGGCCGTATTCCGAGCGCGGTCGGCTACCAGCCGACCCTGGGCACAGACCTGGGCGAGCTCGAAGAGCGCATCACCTCGACCAAAAAAGGATCCATCACCTCAGTGCAGGCCATCTATGTGCCCGCGGATGACCTCACGGACCCGGCCCCGGCCACAACCTTTGCCCACCTGGACGCGACAACGGTTCTTTCCCGGCAACTGAGCGAATTGGGAATTTATCCCGCGGTGGACCCCCTGGATTCCACCAGCCGAATCCTGGACCCGCTTGTGCTGGGCGAAGAGCATTATAAGGTGGCAAGAGAGGTCCAGAGGATTCTGCAAAAGTATAAGGACCTCCAGGATATCATCGCGATCCTGGGAATGGACGAGCTGAGCGACGAGGACAAAGTTACAGTGGCACGCGCGAGAAAAATCCAGAGATTTCTTTCCCAGCCTTTCCATGTCGCGGCTGAATTCACCGGCCGGCAGGGCCGCTATGTTAAAATCGCAGATACCATCCAGGGCTTCAAACAAATTATTGACGGCAAGATGGACGAGATACCTGAGCAGGCTTTCTATATGACCGGAACCCTTGATGAGGTTCTGGACAAGGCCAAGAAGCTGGCCGCGTGAGCGGAGGGAAAAGTGGCGAACAAATTTTCTTTGCGAGTGATCAGCCCGGAGCGGGTCATTTTTGAAGGAGATGTGGAGGCAGTTTACGCGCCCGCGATCGAGGGCGAATTCGGAGTTCTAGCCGGCCATGCGCCTTATCTCGCGCAGTTGAAGATAGGAGGGGTTAGAATTCTCCAGGACAACAAATGGCTTTATGCGGCTATAAGCGGCGGCTTCTCGGAGGTTGACTACAATTCAATGAAAATCCTGGCTGAGGCGGCAGAACTCAGCCAGGAGATTGATGTGGAGCGCGCAACCAGAGCCAGGCGCCGCGCGGAAGAGGCATTGAAAGCCAGGGATCAACTGGAGGAACAGGAGATCGCTCTCACAATGGCTGCGCTGGAGCGGGCTCTAAATCGGCTCAGGATCGCAGAAAAAAGCGGAGGCGCAGGCTGAGCCTAACGAGAAATCGAGGATAGCCCGCACCTAAGCGGCTGGCGTCGCAGGCGGGTCCTCCAGTTCCTGGCAATTAACCTTCCATTCGGGAGTCTCAGCCCCAAAGCCCTTGATGATCGCCCGCCGAACTTCTAACATCAGGGCTGCTTTCCGAGACAGGTCGTATCCCTTGGTCGCGATCGGGTCTCCGAACCTGAGCCGGACCAGGCTGGGCCGTTTAAAAGAAAATCTCCCCTTCGGCATCATTGACTGGGTGCCGGTGATGCTGATCGGCACAATCGGCACTCCGGCCTTGATCGCAAGCACAAACCCTCCCTTTTTAAGCGGACCCAAGCGGTGGTCTCTGCTGCGCGTGCCCTCGGGAAAAACAAAAACGCTCACGCCCTTTTTTATTTTTTCCGCTCCCTTATCAAGCGCGCTGAAGGCCTGCTTGGGATTCTCGCGATCAACGATTATGTGTCCTGACAGCCAGAGAGCCGAGCCGAAAAAAGGTATATAGGCCAGCACCCGCTTGAGTACGAATCTTGCTCCAACCGGAAGGAACGCACCCAGGCTGATTGCATCCCAGTAGCTCTGGTGATTGCTCATAAATATGACCGGTCCGGGAGGAATTTTTTCCAGGCCCTCAACGACTTCTTTTACCCGGCTTAAAAAAACAATCATCCTTCCCCAGCTATGGGACGCAAAATAGTATGACCACCGGCCCCAGTCAAAAAGCACCAAAATCATCAATAATGACGCCCAGAATACGGTCGCCAGCACAATCACTATCCACATATAAATTGTATACAAGACCCTCATCTTTCTTGTATTATATCTGGGCTTGTGATAAATTCAAAGAAAAAACGGGAGCCAAAAATGGGAAGCCTGAACAAGGTTATGCTGATCGGCAATCTGGGCAGAGACCCTGAGATCCGCTACCTGCCAAGCGGAAAACCGGTTGCCAATTTCTCAATGGCCACGACCGAGGTCTGGACCAACAAGGACGGGAAAAAAGAAGAAAGAACCGAATGGCACCGAATTGTCGCCTTTGGCAAGCTGGCAGAGATTTGCAGTGAGCATCTATCTAAAGGCCGACAAGTGTATGTCGAAGGCCGGATGCAGACCCGCGATTGGGAAGATAAAAACGGACAAAAACGGACCACCACCGAGATCATCGCCCTGAGAATGGTGATGCTGGGCGCCAAAGGAGGAGCGCCGCATGAAGCGGCGGCGTCGGAAGAAGAGGTAACCTATGAACCGATCGATAACAGCAAGGGTTCGGATGAGGATATACCCTTCTAAGCATTCTTAGCTGAGCATGCTCAACAGAATCCCGCCTCTGAGCGCGCGGCCGCGGTGAGACCATGGAAGAAATCGGTTTGGTGAAAAAAATAAAAGATGAGCTTGCGCTGGTCATAATTGACCGGCCTGACTTTCGCTCGAAATGCCTAAGCTGCAAAATATTCCCCGGCGAGATGGACCAAGACGACGCCGGCTTCTGGGCCAGAAACCGGGCCGCGGCCAAGGCTGGAGACAAGGTGGTGGTTCAGATCCCGGAGCGAAGGTTCGTCATAACCGTCCTGATTTTTTATGCTCTGCCCTTGCTCGCAATCCTGGCCGGAGCCGGGCTCGGCAAATGGATTGAGCGCCAGCAGAATTTTTTCGAGCAACTAAAGCGCGTAATCGGGAACACCGCGTTCCTGCTTCTTACTCAAAATGTGCCGAGCCTTATCCTGGGCGCGGCATTTCTGGCTTTGTGCTTCGGTTTCATCTGGATTGGGAACAGGCGGCTGGAAAAACGAAAAAGGTTTCAGCCGCTGCTTGTGCGCGTGCTCGGAGAATCCGATGGCAAAGCCGGCTGAGCAGGAGGGAGAAAAAATAGTCTGCCGGAACCGGGAGGCGAGCAGATACTATCAAATTGAAGACCGGTATGAGGCCGGAATTTCTTTGAAGGGCACCGAGGTAAAATCATTGCGGGAAGGCCTGGCCAATTTGAAGGACAGCTATTGCGACTTTCAGGGAGATGAGCTTTTCCTCATCGCCGCCCATATCTCCCCCTACCCTTACAGCGCGGTTTTCAATCATAAGCCGGACCGGTCGCGCAAGCTTCTTCTTCACCGCCAGGAATTGAAGCGGCTGATGGGAAAAGTAAACGAGAGAGGCTATACCATTGTGCCGCTCAGGATTTATTTCAAACGGCGTCGGGCCAAAATCGAGATCGCTCTTGCCAGAGGCAAAAAACTTTTCGACCACCGCGAGGAGATCAAGAAGCGGGATTTGGCTCGAGAGGCGCGGCGGGAACTTAAATACAGGCGTTAGAGGCCGGTGATAAAAAATTTTAAATATTATGCTGGAATTGACATCGGGTCTATTTCGACCGAGGCAGTTATAGCGGATGAAGCTGGGAAAATAGCGGGATACGCGATCGAGCTCACCGGCGCGGAGGGCAAGAAGGCCAGTGAGAGAGCTTTTGCAAGAGCCGTTGCCCAGGCCGGGATCAAGCGCGGGCAAATCGCGAAGACGGTCGCAACCGGTTACGGCAGGGAGCGCGCGGAAGCGGATTTAAAAATAACCGAGATCACCTGCCACGGCCGCGGAGCTCACCATCTTTATCCTTCAGCGGCCACTGTGATTGACATTGGCGGCCAGGACAGCAAGGCCATCCGGCTTGACCAGCAGGGCAAGGTGACTAACTTTGCTATGAACGATAAATGCGCGGCCGGAACCGGCAGATTTCTTGAAGTAATGGCCCGGGCGCTGGAAGTTGAAGTCAGCGAAATGGGCGAGCTCGAGAAGAAGAGCACAAAACAATTGAGCGTGAGCAGCGTGTGCACGGTTTTCGCGGAGAGCGAGATCGTGGGGCTTTTGGCGCGGGGGGAAAAGCGGGAAGATATTATCCGCGCGGTGCATAACTCGATAAGCGAGCGCATTTTCGGGCTGGCCAGCCGGGTGGGAGTGCAGCCGGAGGTGATTCTGAGCGGCGGGGTTGCGAAAAACCAGGGGATGCGGCGCTCGCTTGAGGAAAAAGTTAAAATGAGAATTATTGTGCCGGATGAGCCGCAAATAATAGGCGCGCTGGGCGCGGCGCTGATCGCGAGGGAAAAAGATGAATTATGATGATCGACCGGGCCTACGGTTGCAGACACCGCGCGGGTCAACGCCGGTGGCTAATCATCGCGAGTGAGGGCCCGGGTTGGAACTAAAAGTCCAATGAAGGAGGATAGAATGGCGCCAAAGGTTGGAGTCGTGAGAGGCGATATATTTCTTCATCATGACACCGGCTGGGGGCATCCGGAGAGCGCGGAGCGCCTGGTGTCCATTTACGGCATGCTTGACCAGAGCGGCCTGAGCAAAGACCTCCACGAAATCAATCTCAGGAGAGCGGCCAGAGACGAGATCTGTCTGATCCACACCGAGGATCACTATGCGGCCATTGAAAGGACCGCGGGCAAAAGCCAGATTTATCTTGACGGCGATACTCCCACCTCCGCCCAATCCTTCGAGGCTGCGCTCTATGCGGCCGGCGGCTTGATCGATCTCGTGGACCAAGTTCTGTCCGGACAGCTGAACCGTGGCTTCGCGCTAATCCGTCCGCCCGGACACCATGCGGAGAGCGACCGGGCCATGGGTTTTTGTCTTTTCAACAATGTTGCAATTGCGGCCGCATCCGCGCTCAAGAACAAGCGCGTAAAAAAAATATTGATCGTGGACTTCGATGTGCATCACGGAAACGGCACCCAGCATTCTTTTTACGACACCGACCAGGTCCTTTATATGTCCTCACACCGCTATCCTTTTTATCCCGGCACCGGCTACTTCAGCGAAGTGGGCCGGGGGAAGGGCGAGGGGTTCAATGTCAATGTGCCGCTTCCAGGCGGAATGGGTGATAACGAGTTTGACAAAGTTTATACGAAAATTTTGGCGCCCATCGCGAGAGAGTACAAGCCGGAGATCATAATGGTCTCCGCAGGGTTCGATGCTTACTGCCAGGACCCCCTGGGCGGAATGGAGGTCACGGAGAAAGGATACGCCCGGCTGGATTCCATATTTATGCAGCTAGCGGAAGAGCTTTGCCACGGCCGGCTGGTTTATACCCTTGAAGGCGGCTACTCTGTTGACGGCATTGCCAGGTGCATCCAGGGGAGTTTCCTGCAAATGCGCAAAAAGAATAAGCCGGTGGAAGAGTTGGGCAAGCCGGTTGAGGGATTTGACCGCATTTTGAAAGAGGTTCATAAATATCAGAGGGCATACTGGAAGGAGTTGCGGGCATGATAAAGAGGTTTTGCGTCTGGCAGATGCTCGTTTCTTTCATTTTTTTCTTCGGCTGCCAGACCGGGGATCAAGATGCCCCGGGCAAAATCAATGATTTGACTTTTTTCACGGATCCCTCCGCTCTCCAGTTCACCAATAACAGCTTCAAGCTCGGCACCGAAAAACTCCCGGCCAAAACCTTTGCCCTGGCATGGACAGCAACAGGTGACAACAAGGGCGAGGGAATGGCCGCGCTCTATGACATCAAGTATATCAGCGCGGTGGATGCGGAAGCGAATGGGCTTGCGGCCGGCAGTGTCTGCCAGCGCGACAGTCCGTTCCTTGCCGAAATGTTCAATGAGCCGTTCCCCCACGAAGCAGGCAGCCCGGAGATTTTCGGCCTGATCGGCCGGGGTCTCACGCGCAACCAGGATTATTATTTTTGCCTTTGGGCCATTGACGAGATCGGTCAACTTTCTTCGTCAAGCCAGGTGTCAGGGCGCATTCCTTTCATCGGCGTAACCCTGACCTCAGGTGCGGAGCCGATCCCCGGGCTTGGCCAAGTGGCAAGAAACATCCGCGACTTTTCAGGCGATGGTTTATTAGATGTGGCTTCTGCAAGCCCGAACCAGGGAAACGCCTTGGTCTATTACGGCCGGCTTGACAAAGACACCTATTCAAATGAAACGCTTTTCGGCAGGGAGCTCAAGATAGCCGCAGAGTTCCCGCCCGACCTGGTTATCACAGGCGACCCCGCGGCTCTTTTTGGAACTCAGGTAACCGGCATCGACGATCTTGATAAAAATGGAAAAGCGGACCTTGCCATATCCGCTCCCGGCAGTTCAGCCGGCGCGGTTTATCTGTTCGGATCCACCTCAAGCGGCTCGCTGAGCTCCGCGGATGCGTGGTCGGTTATTGACGGTATATCAGTTGGAAGCCGGCTGGGGGAAAAGATGGCTTTCTGCAACGATCTCAACGGTGACGGTTATCCTGACTTTGCGGTCGCCGCGCCCGGAGCGGGAAAAGTTTATGTTGTGCTCGGTGGATCAACCGCAATTCCGCTGGGGCCGATTCCCGGGAGCGGAAGCATTGTGAGCGTGGCATCAGTTGTCATCCATGGAGATTCCAGCTCAGGCTTCGGAGCTTCCCTTGCTTGCGGCTCGGACCTGAACGGGGACGGAATCCCGGACCTCTTGATCGGGGCTGACCAAGCCGACAACGGCATGGGAGACAAAAACGGAGCGATTTATCTCTTCCTGGGCGGAGCGTTAGGCGCGATCAATTTCAACGGCATCACATCGAGAAACACTCCGGTCAGCCTGAATTTGACGGCTTCGGACCGAGCGGATCTTATGATTTTCGGCGAGACGATTAACCAAAAATTCGGCGAATCGATCACGATGCTTGGGGATATTGTTGGCCGGTCAGATGCGGACAGCTCGCGTGACTTTGCCGTCGGGGCGCCGGGGATCGCGCCGGGCAAGGTTTATGTTTTTTACGGAGGACAGAGCGGAAACCTGAAGCTGAATTCATTGAGCCCGCCTCAAACCGAGGCCGCCAGCCAGGCGGACATAGTTCTTGACGGAATGAGCGGAGAAGTGATCGGCAACGATGTCCAAGGCCAGGCGGACCTGGACAGGGACGGACATCTTGACCTTTCAACCGGCAACGGAGTTGGCGCGGTTCGCGTATATTACCTTGTGCCGGGCGCGTCCCCTGCCCTGCTCTCAAGCCAGTTGTTTCAATTGGACAGCCCGATCACAAGTTTTGAGTTGATCCCGGACTTGGACCAGAACGGCCTGGCCGAGGTTTTGGTCGGCATAGCTGGCGACTCCACCGCGTATCTATTAAAATAGTTCTGGTGGCAGAGAATGAAAGCAAGCAGTAAAATAATCCTGATCGCCTCAATTTTTTTCTCGTTTTGCACGCGGCACGAGGCCAAACTGGTTCCGGCTGACGAGACACTCGTAACCAAGCCGGTCGAAAATTTCACCCTGCAGGATATGAAAAAGATCAGAGTCCTTGTCAAAACCAATTTCGGCGATTTTGTCATCGGGTTTTTACCGGACAAGGCTCCGACCCTCACCAAGAATTTCATCCGGCTGGTTCAACAGGGATTTTATAACGGTCTCCGATTCCATATGATCATTCCCCAATATATGGTGATCAGCGGAGACCCGAAAGGGGACGGCACTGGCGGTCCGGGGTACTGGGTAAAACATGAGTTTAATGATTTGCCGCATTTGCGGGGCTCGGTCGGTATGTCTCATCCTCCTTTCGCTCCTGCTTCCATCGGAAGCCAGTTCTATATACTGCTTGCAAATAGTATGCGTGAGACAAACGCTTACCCGGTTTTCGGTTATGTTGAAAGAGGGATGGATGTTCTGGACCGGATCGGCGCTGTTCCCACCAGCGGCCCCAGCAGCCAGCCCATACCCTGGATGCCGCAGCAGACCGTGCGCATCGAAAGTATGACGCTTATGGTTGAGGAATCCAAGTGAACCGGTTGCTTAAAAATATTTTCAACCTGGTTTACGCCTATGTTGCCCGGCCGGATTTGATTTTGCGCCGGGCCAATGTCCTGGAGCTCGAGGTCAGCGGGGAACTGGTTGAGTTCATGCCGCGCTACGGCTTGCTTCAAAGATTGATGGTCAAAATGCCCAGCTCGTTCCCGGATTTGATTTTTGCGCTCAAGGAAGCCGAAACCGATGTGAACATTAAAGGATGCCTGGTCAAGATCCGCGACAACTCGCTGGGGTGGGGCCGGGGGAGCGAGCTCAAGGAAGCTATTGAACATTTCCGCTCTTTCGGCAAAAAGGCGGTTGCTTTTCTGGAGGCGACCGGAAACCTTGAGTATTATGTCGCGACCGGCTGCGACGAAATAATCATCTCGCCGAGTCAGAGCCTGAATCTGGTCGGACTGATGAGCGAGGTGCTTTATTTCAAGGGCCTTTTGGACAAGCTGGAAATCAAGCCCGAGCTTATACACGCGGGCAAATACAAATCGGCGGTTGAGCCTTACACCCGGGATTCTATGTCCCGCGAGCACCGTGAGGCGGTGAACGCTATTCTTGACGATATTCTCAGCGAACTCATTGCCTCCGTTTGCAAAAATAGGGGCTTGAACCCGGAACAAGTCAAGGAGCTCATTGACCGAGCTCCTCATCTCCCGGAAGAAGCGTTTGAGGAGGGCCTGGTGGACGGGATCGCGTACTCGGACCAGGTTGACGATCAAATCGAGAAGATGCTGGGTGAACCGATCCGGAGGATCAGTGCTGAGCAATACAATCGCCTTATGGGGGTTAGGCGCCGCGGATTATACGCTTTTAAGAGGATGCCCCGGCTGGCTTTGATCTACGCTTCCGGCGTGATCCAGGAAACGGATGAGCGTGAATACCAGGAGTTGGAAGAAGATGTGACCCCTGAGCGAATGATAGACGCTCTTCGCAGAATCCGCGAAAACCCGTTTATAAAAGCGGCTGTGCTCCGGGTTGACAGCCCGGGCGGAAGCGCGGTGGCCTCGGATCTGATCTGGCGGGAAATGAATCTGCTGGGCAAGGCAAAGCCGCTCATTGTGTCAATGGGCGATGTGGCCGCGAGCGGCGGCTATTACATTTCGATGCCGGGCGAGAAAATTCTGGCCGAGCCTTGCACCTTGACCGGATCGATTGGCGTGATCGCGGGCAAACTCAACCTTCACGGATTATACAGCAAGTTCGGCTTGAAAAAGGAGCAGATCAAGCGCGGGCAGAATGCCGACCTTTATTCGGACTATACTGATCTTTCCGGCACCCGGGGAGAGAAGATGGAAAAAGAGGTCGCGCATTTTTACGAGAAATTCGTGGAAAAAGCGGCTGATGCGCGCAAGATGAAATGGGATGAGCTGAACCATTGCGCCCAGGGCCGGGTCTGGACCGGCAAAGCCGCGCTGGGATTAGGTTTGATCGACGAGCTCGGCGGCTTGAGAAGAGCAATTGACCTTGCCAAGCAGGCCATCGGTCTCAGGCCGGAAGAACGCACCCTGCTGGAAATTCATCCCCGGCCCAAGCGAAGAATGTTCCCGATTATCCCCTTCCGGATGCCTCATATTCCTTTTCTTGATGATGAAGAAACAAAGTTTATCGCCAGGTTCACGCGGCTCGCAAGGGAAAGAATATTGATGCTGATGCCGTTTTTTATAAGGATTAAATGAGACATGCTCTCCTGCAGTTGTTCGTCTTGCCGAAGAACAGCTGTCCAAGCCCGATGGCTTCGATTGAGGTAAAGTATGCCTTTTTGCCCGAATTGCAGGTCTGAGTATATCCAGGGAATTGAAACTTGCGCGGATTGCGGCGAGAGGCTGGTGGCCGAACTTGAGCCGCTGTCCGCAGCCGAGCCGATTGAAGGCGCAGACTCTTTAGTCCTGGCCTCAATAATACCTTCGCCCATGTGGGCAAATATGGTCAAAGATATTCTCGACCAGGAGGGAATTTTTTGCGCGCTGCAGGGAGCCCATACCGCAGGCCAGCTGGCAGGAATGGCAGCCATCGCGGACGGACAAGTTCGAGTTCTTGTGCCCGAGTCAAAGGTCCGAGAGGCCAAAGAGATCATAAATGACTTTCTAAATGGGATGGATATGGAGACCAGAAGAATCGAGTGTCCGCACTGCGGGCAAAGCATCGAGGATTACAGGATCGTCTGCCCAAAATGCGGTGGAGATATTGAAATAGACTAACAGGCTCTCGGTTGATAAAATCTCAGCCGGTGTAAGCCTTGCCCAGATCCGAGGTCATAAGCAGCGGACCGGGGTTGACGACCTTTTCAAGCACCACCTCCCCAACGAACAATGTATGGTCTCCACAGGAAATCCGGTCTCGCACCCGGCATTCAATGTAACCAAGGCAGTCCTTTAAAATCGGCGCGCCGGTAACTCCCTTCTCCCATTCAATGCCCTTGAACTTGAGTTCCTTTTTGTCAGACCTCAGCTTGAAGCGGTCAACCAAATCTTTCTGGTCTTTCCTCAAAAAAACCACCGCAAACACTTTGGAATCCTTGATCATCTTGTGGGAATACCTTTGGGGAGAAACTCCCGCCATCACCATCGGAGGCTTGAACGACACCTGCATAAAAAGGGAAAGCGGCATCGCATTGATCTCCTCATGAGAGCCGCAGGTGAGAAGATAACATCCATACTCCACGAGCCGCAAAAGATCACCCTGGCTCATCTCCGCCTCCTTTGTTTTTATTCCTTGTTTGGGATCTAACTCTAGAGATAATACGGAAAGCGAGATTAATCAAAAATATTGTCATCAGCACCGCGAATAGTGGACCAAAGTCACGGTTAGGGAAAAGGATTACGACTCCTGCCAAAAAAGTAGGCAACGCAATGATTATAATGGTTGAAATCAAAATTCCAGGACTCTTTATAAAGTCTTTCTGCGAAAAGGCTACGCCGACACCAACCAAGCCGAACAAAATACAAATTACCCCCGCTATCCACGGTTGGCGCGGGAACAGAAAAGCAGAAATAATCAGGACCGGCATCAGCAGGATGAAATAAAAAGTTTTCCAAAACGCCAAGGCGCGAACTTTTGCTTCAAAGGCTTTCTTTTCCGTCATTTAGCTCCCCCGCGGGTCTGACGTAATTTAGGTTCGATCATCTCTAAATATTTTTTCACCTCTTTCAAATTGGGGTTCAACTCAAGAGCTTTTTGCAGTTCCGCTTTGGCATCTTGGTAATAGCGGATTTTGTAGAGAGCGATGCCCAGGTTCAAGTGCGCGGCGGCCTCGTCCGGCTCAAGCCTGACTGCCTGGAGATAAGCGTCAGCGGCTTTTCCATTTTCACCTGTAAGTTCGCTGGCCTTGCCCAGATTAGTCCAAAATTCCGGCCAGGAGGGGTTTTCCTTGATCGCTTTCTCATAAGCGACAATCGCTTGCCGTGGTTTGCCCGCACGTGAATAAGAATTGCCGAGATTGAAATACGCGATATCCAAAGTCTCTTTGAGGAACGGCCACCACACGAGGGTGGAAAACAGCGCCAGCAAGGCAAGATAGGCCAGGAGCGGCTTCCAATTTCTTTCCTTGAGGCGGCTGTAGATGTTTTCAACGGCAAATCCTGCGAACACGAGTACCGGCCCCACCGCCGCAAGCCGGTAGCGGGCAAAAATGTAGAAGACGCTTACCGCGGCCCAGTAAATCAAAATGTATCCCGCAAGCAGTATCCCTTTTCTCTTTCGCAGGGCCAGGATCATTCCGAGCAAGCCGAATGGCGCTGCCACACCGAAATCGAGCAGAGGCATTCTCAGCAAGACCGAAAACTCTTTTTTGAAGAGGTAAATACTCACATTGTCCGCTATTTCCTTGCGGTTCCAGAACAGGGCGAACTTGAGCGCCATCCTTTCCCAGAAAAGCTTTTTATCCGCGCGGATTTCCTTGAAGGCTTCTTTGAACCAGAAATTGCTCACCTCGCTCGGCTTCATATACATTTTGCCCGTGCGCTTGAGCGCCTCACGATAAAAATCCGCTTCCTCAAAAAGGGGGTTGGCCTTGACAAAGTCCGGAGCGAAATAGGCTCCCGTGGAATTCTTCCGGTGATTGCCGATGTAAAAATTTTGCCCGGCCTGGCTCGTGGTCAGGATAAAGTCGCGTTGCAGAATCAAATTCCGCGCCGCGGAAATCCCGATGATACCGCAAAATCCGAGCAAGAGATAAAGCGAGACTGAAGCGCGGCCTTGTTTTCTAAGTTTTGAAAAAAGCCAGGGAAAAAACCACAAGATCAAGATGATGAAGTTGTCCCTTGCCAGACTGCCGAGCCCGAGCGCAAGCCCGGAGAGAAAACCGGCTGTTCGCTTTCCGCTCCGGCTTGCGGCCAAAAGCAAGTAAAGGCTGAGGTCAATGAGAAAGACTTCGAGAAAAGTTTTCAGGAGCAGGGAGTCGTAAAAAATGAACGGCTTGTAAACAGCCGCGAAAATTCCGGCCAGAAGCCCTGCCCTTTTGCCAAAAACGCGGTTGCCGATTCCATATATCACAAGACAATCGAGCGAGCCGATAAAAATCTGCAAAATGTAAACCAAGAGCAAATGCCGGCCAAACAAAGCGTAAAACGCTCCGAGCAAATAAGGGTAAAGTGGAGACTGGTAAAACCCCTTTTCCCCCAGCCAATCGCCGGCCGCTATCCTTTGAGCCCAGGCATCGTAAGCCTGAGGGTCGAGTCCGGGGAAGAAGAGGAGCGGCGATCTTCTGGCTTCGGCCAGATAAATCAGGCGCAAGGCTAGTGCGACCAAAAAAATAATCAGCAAATACCCAAAATTGCTTTTTGGCTGTTCCGCTTCAGTCATTTTTGAACACCCAGATCGAATAGCCGCAAATGGCCACGGGTTTCTTTTTCTGATACGCCTCCACCAGAGCGGGATTCAGTGTGAGCATCGGCTCGTGGAAGAGCATAGGGTAATTAAAGTTTCTTCCTCCTATGAGCTTCGTCACACTGATAGCCGCGTAACTGAGCCTGGGCGGCTCGCCCAGAACCTGGTAATTTATTCCGTAAAGCTCGGGCGCCGCGTGTCCGAAATAGTCAAGCTCAATTTTATTTATTTTATTTCTCTTCATAAATTCCGCGAGGGCGGGCAAGTCCTGGCCCCAGTCAATGTTGGACTCGAGCAGAGCCTTATGACCGTTTTTCGGGCCTCCGATGTACTCGTTAAAGTAAGATAAATAGTGAGGATAAATCCGGAGGTTTTGGATCAAAAGCCAGAGCAGCAAAATCCCGGCTCCGGCCCTGCCGCAAAGCCCTCCCTTGGCAAGGGCTTTCCCCATCCGTCCGGTGAAAAGGAAGGCCAGCGGAAATGCCGGAAGCAGGTATCTGATCCCGATTTGCAGACTGTTCTGTGTGGAAAAAAACAGAAAAAACCAGGAGAGGATCAGCAGAATCATAATCTCTTCGGGCTCAAAGCTAATTTTCTTTCTGCGCGGCAATACGCCTGATAAAAAAGCCGCTATGAATAAGAGCTGGGTTGGGATCGGCACCTTGACCAGAAGCGCAATCAGGAAATATTTTTTGCTAACGCCGCGATACCAGCCGCCGAGCAGATAGTTGGCGAACTCGCCTTTCTCCACATCGTAGGTCTGGCCGTCAAGGCCTCTTAGATAAACAGCGGGAAACGGCGCCGGCAACGGCCGGAAAATGCGCTGCATCCTGATCATCCATTTGCTGTTAAATTTGAAGTCCGCTGCCGGCTTGAAAAAATCCTGGAATCCGTAGCATGCGGCCACCAGAAAAATCCAGATCAGAATCATCGCCGCGACCTGCGCGAATCTGAGGATCAGTGAGCGCAGCGCGAGCTTTTCTTTTTTGAACGGCCAGACGACAAGGAAAGGAGCCAGAAAATAGAAGAGGAGCAAACTAAGCGCGCTGAACTTGGCAAGTTGAGCCAGACCGAGAAAAATTCCGGCAACCAAAGTTCTTTTCCAATTCGGCTTTTTCAAGTAAGAGAGCAGGCTAATTAGCGCGAGAAAAATAAAAAGGCTTGCGCCGGTATCGACCGTGGCGATCCCGCTGTTCCCGATCATATTGGGACAAAGCGAAAACAAACTAAGACTGAGCAGCGCTCCTGCTTTGCCATACCTCGACCTGGCAAAAATGTAAAGCGCGGCCCCCAGGATAAGCCCAAGAACAATTATCATCGCGCGGCCGGCCTGAAAGATTCTCAGGTAACTGGAGAAATTCTTGAACATAAAATCATTGCCGAAGTACCAGGGGAGCCAGCCGCTTTTCGGAAACTTATTCAAACTGGGTTCAAATCCTGGCTTGCGGGCCAGGAGAGGAGCGGCTGCGATCAATTTGACGAGGGGGGGATTTTTTGAGTAAAGGCTGAAATCTCCGGTGCGCCAGTAATAATATCCTGCGGGCAGATGTGCGAACTCATCAACGGTGACGCTTGCCCTCTTCTGGCTTTGCCAGCACAGGACCGCGAAAAGCGCGAGCAGGATTGCGACGGTAATTGCTTCTGGGAACTTCTTCAAGCGGATCTTATTTTACCATTGGAAATTCGGGCCGGAAATCAAGGCCGCAGTTTTTCCCGCAGTTCCTCAATCGTGTCTAAAAGCTCTTTTAACCTGTTTTCTATCTTAATAAGCTGCTCAAGTACGGCCTCCCTGTCAATGCCGCTCAGCGCCTGCTTGGGCTCTTGTGCTGGCGCACTTGCCCCGGGTTTTATTGACTGCCGCGACATTTCTACCGGGGCCGCGGGCGATTCAGTGGTTGGTTCCATTTTTTCTTCCCGCGGCTTTTCCTCTTTAGCCTTGGGAGCCAACTCTTCGAATTCCGCCTCCGGCTTCCGCTTCGCCGGCTCTTGTTCAATTTGGGGAGCGACCAACTCTTCCACATTTTCTTCCGCCTTTAATTCCGGCGCGGCCTCCTTTGCCGGCTCTTCAAATGACCTCATCTGACCCGGGAAATAATCCTCCATCGGTTTTTCTTCAGATGCGGGGGCTGGTTGGTTTTCAGGCTGAGAAATTTCTTGAGTTGGAGCTGCTTTCTGGGCCGATTCCACGGTCTTTTCGGGTTCCGCATTAACTGCAGTTTTTGCTTCAACCGCGATATCAGGAACTTCCAAGGCCGCATCTTTCTTGGGCTTTTGCGCATGAGGGGGCTCTTCTTCAAATTCCTCAAGCTCAGCAGACCCGATGGGTTCTGGTTTGGCCACGGGTTCTTCTTCGACCGGTTTCAGCTCCACATCTTCAAGCGAAACTGGTTCTTCCTTGTCCGACTCCGCAGCCCTAATCTCTTCACGGTCGAGCAGGATATCCGCCTCTGACTCTTCCAGCGGCTCTATCCCCCCGCGTTTGTTCTTACGAAAAGCTTTTCTGACCGGTTTGAGCGTGGCGACCGAAACTTTTTCCGGCAAAGTCCTTGCCAGCTCTTCAACCTGGCTGTCCATTGCCAGCACCAGCTTGACCCGCATTCCCGTGATTCTTTCCAGATCGTCCTTGATGTGCTCTCGATCAGGCTCGGCAATTGCCACCACCAAACTATCGTCTTCAATCTTTAACGGCACGGCCATGAGAGAGGTCCCCTGCTCGCGGCTCATCCTGCGCTTGACATCGTCGGGAATGGGCAACTCATAAAGGTCAACCAGTTCCATAGCCCATTGCTCCGCCAGCACCTGGAAAAGAGCTTTTTCCTCGATATAGCCGAGTTCGAGGAGTGCTTTACCGATCTTGATCTTCCACTTCCGCTGATGACTTAACGCCGCCACAAGTTGGAATTCCGTGATTATCCCCTTCTTTTCCAGCATTGCCCCAAGCTTTTTTCTTGCCATATGGATTCCTCTTTAAGCCATTTTATCACCTTTTTTTATATATTTACAATTTCGGTGTTAAAATTTAGGAACCCATGGATAAGACGAACGGATCGGGCCGGCCAAGAATTGAAATCCTTTTCCAGGAATCATATCGCAAAATTATCCACACCGCGACCGCGGTTTTTATTATCCCGCTTCGCTGGCTTGGATTCTGGTACGCGGTTGGATTCAGTATTGCGGCTTTTTTCTGGAATTTGTGGGCGATGCCCAGATGGTTCAGCCAGAGCCTGCGGCCGCGGGAAAAACAAAAAGGATACTCCAGAGGGATGCTGAGTTACTCGCTGTGCGTCTTGCTGCTGGCGGTGTTGTTCCCGATCCCCATCCTTGCCGCAGGATGGGCGGTGCTGAGCTTAGCCGACGGATTAGCCGCGCTCACCGGAGGTGTGCTCGGCAAAAGCAGATTGCCCTGGAACAAAAATAAAACCTGGATAGGCTCTCTCGTTTTCCTCCTCGCGGCCATACTGTTCGGCGCGCTGGCATTCGTATGGGCGCGCGGCCTGACCCCAGACCATTCGCTTTACTCCAGCCCGGTCTCATTGAAATGGATCGGCTTCTTGTGGCAAAAAACGCAGGGCGACAGTTACTCTACCGTTGACATGTCAATTATGCTGAACGAAACCAGGGAATATTTTATGCTCTATTTTGCAATTGCGGGAATACTTTCTGCTTTGATTGAAAGCCTTCCTATCAGCAAGCTGGACGACAATCTATCCGCGCCGCTTGCCTATTCGCTCGCGCTCGTCGCGCTCTTTCTCTTACTGCTTCCTTTTATTCTTCATCATCCTTTTTTCGCCGCGCAGGGCCCGGGCTGACTTATTTTTTCAAGATCGGGCTAATCGTGATATTTTAGATGCATGCGATGGACAAAATTCGGCTTTGCCTTTTTGGTCGGCCTGATCTTCTGCTGCCGGGAACACAAGCCAAGCTTGAGAGAGATCGTCCTGCAAAGCCCGCGCGATATCGCGGACCCTGTGCTTCTCTCGCTGAACCCGGGGATGGGGTTTCATCGAGTGCGGATCGTGAACCAGATCAGGAGAGCCACGCCGTACCTTCCGGGCCAGAAGCTAAAGCTTGGCGTCATTAGCGGCAAGGTGAGATTCTCTTTCGGAATAGTGCCTGAATATTTCCTGAAAGTTAAGCAGCCGGTTGAGATTCAAATTTTTGCGGCAAATAGCGGCCAGGAAAAACTGATCTGGTCGCAGACGATTTCAGCAAAAGATGCTCCGGGCTGGCAAAATGCGCTGATCAATTTGCCCGCGACGCCTGTGAACTTGTTCCTGACCTCAAACGCGCAGGATTGTGGGCTTGCCGTCACGCCGCTCGCCCGGATTGCCGAGGAGAAGCCGTCTCGGCCTTCTATAATTTTTATCCTTATTGACGCGCTGCGCTCTGACCATCTCGGCGCTTACGGCTATTCTCGGAACACCAGCCCGAATATTGATGGTCTTGCCCGCTCGGGCGCCATTTTCCAGAACGCGGTAACCGCGTCTACTTTCACTGCGACCAGCCTGGCAGGTTTTTTCACAGGTTTTATGCCCTGGGAGCACAAGATGATTTTCGGCTACAACTTAATCCTGGACCCTAAGCTAGCCACGCTGGCTGTCAAACTGCGCGAAGCGGGATATTCAACCGCGGGGTTCAGCTCCACCTATTTTCATCTGTCTGATCTTCAGCTCGACCGGGGCTTCGACCTTTTTGACGAAAGCTGCGATAAAAAATTCTTCAGCGGCGACGCGGAATGCCTGTCTGACCAGGTCGTCCGCTGGCTGGATGAAAAGCCGGATCAGCCTTTCTTCCTGTATCTCCATTACACATCTACGCACGCCCCTTATTCCCCGCCCGAACCTTTTCAGAAGCTTTTCAGCGCCGGCCTGGAAAAACCCGGAGGAGAAGTCGGCAAAGGCGAGATCCTGCGGTTCGGCAAAAACCGCAAATGGTATCAAATTCCTCGACCTCCCGCCAAGAATGAAACCGAATGGCTGATTTCACAATATGACGGCGAGGTGCGCTACGCCGACAGCCAGATTGCCCGGGTTCTGGAAAAAATGGAAAAACAAGGTTCGCGAAAAAAGGCGCTGATTATTATCACTGCTGACCACGGCGAGGCGTTCTACGAGCATCAAATAGTGGAGCACATAAATGAACTGCACTGGCCGGTGGTCCGGGTCCCGCTTATTCTTTCCGGGCCTGGAATTCCAGCCGGCAAAGAAATCACGGGACTGGTCCGGAGCCAGGACCTTGCGATATCCATTCTTGATTTGGTCCGCGCGCCCGGCCTGGCGGAAGCAACCGGCAAAAGCTTTTTGCCGCTGCTCCAGGGAAAACAAGAAAACAAACGAGCCGGGTACGCGGTTTTGTATGAGAGCAAGAAAAATTATGAAATAACCGTTGTCTATTATCCTTATCAGCTTTTGGTTTCCCAGCCCGGAGACAAAAATATCGAACTTTACAATATTGAGACCGACCCGGATGAACAGAACAATCTTGCGCTTCAAAAGCCTGGACTTACACGCGATATGCTCAAGCTCTTGCCCGAGCCTGAAACCGTGCTCTTGCGGCGAAAACCGGGTCTGCCCAAGATCGACCAGGAAACGCTGGACCGGCTGAAGACCATTCACTATCTCAAATAACTACTTGAATGGCGGGTTCAATTCCAATATTATAAAGACATTGGATGGTCAGTCTTTTTAGAGATGAGCAGCCTTGTCTGGTCTGTCTGAGCTGTCTCAGAAGTTGTCCGACCAAAGCGATTGCCCTAAAACCCGGGCAAATCATCGAAGACCGCTGCATCCATTGCCGCGCTTGCTTGTTCGCCTGTCCGGAGGGCCGTTACCATTCAGACAGCGCGGCAAAATTTGAGCGCATACTCTCCGCGCGAAAAAAAATCGCGCTCGTGTCCGCACTCCTGCCGTCGGTGGTCATCGAATCCGAGCCGGAAAAAATAGCGGCAGCGCTTTGCGAGATCGGATTTGACGAAGTTTACATGGCAGATTCCGGCCTTGAGATTCTGGCCCGGGAGTATCAAAAAAACATCGGCTCCAAAGGTCCTTGCATCTCAAGCCAGTGCCCGCCGGTGACTGAATACATCGAGAAATTTTATCCTGATCTCGTTGACTATCTGGCTCCGGTGGTAAGCCCGGAGACCGCGGCCGCGCGGTATCTAAGCGAGAGGATCCCGGGAGCGGAGCTGGTCTTGATCAGCGTGTGCCCGGCCCGAAGCCGCGAACTCGAGAAAAATTTGCCCGCCGGGCTTTCCCTCACTTTCCCTGAACTCAGGAAAGTTTTGGCGCAGAAGAAAATCGATCTGGCCAAGCTCCCGCGAAAAAATTTCAAGACGCTGGACCTTGACGGCCTGCCGGCCTGCGGTTTCGAGGGAGAAACCGCGGAGGCGCTCGCGTCGTTTTCGGATGTCAACGGGCCGGAAGTTGCGCTCGCAAGCGGGTTTGACCAGATTCGCCGCGCGCTTGATTCAATACGCGTTCGCGAATTAACTGCCCGGTTTGTGGAGCTGAATTTCTGCGCGGGAGGATGCGCGGGCAGCCCCGCGATCGGAAACCGGCTGGGGCTGTGGCAGAGAAAGCAGCTGGTGAAAAATTTCTTTATTGCAAAAAACCGGGCTTCGCAAACAAATCTCCGGACGGTATCGAGCCCAACCCTCGATCTCAGAACCGCCTTCAGGCCGCGAAGGGTCCAAGTACTGGAGCCGGGGAGTGAGAAGGTCAAAGAAGCGCTGTCCGCGCTGGGAATAAGCACGGGCCCGTCCCGCTTCAACTGCGGGGTTTGCGGCTATCAATCGTGCGAGGACTTTGCCAAAGCCTTGATCAGAAATGAGGCGGAACCGGACTTTTGTTTTCCCGCCCTGGTAAAAAAAATGAGCAGGATCGATGAGAAATTCTTGCGCAGCGAGCGCCTGGCGAGCATCGGCCAAATTGCAGCGGGTCTCGCGCATGAAGTCAACAACCCGCTCGGCCTGGCAAGCGGCTACACCCAGGCCCTGCTCAACCGCGACAATGTGGACGAGGATGTTAAAGAGGTTCTGGCGCTGATCAGTGAGGAAATTCAAAACGCGGCCAGCATTATCCAAAATTTTTTGAACCTTTCCGGGGAACGCCAATCCCGGTTTGAGACCGCCAATTTTTACGATGTGCTCGCAGCCACGCTTCGCCTGGTCACGCCCCGGCTTGAAGCCAGCGGGGTGGTGCTCAATCTCGACTATGTGCCCGGACCGCTGACCTTGGAATGCGACAGCTACGGTTTGCAGCAGGTTTTTACCAATATTCTGCTCAATTCCTGGCAGGCAATGTCCGAGGGAGGAACGCTGTATATCTCGGTCCGTGAGGATCGGGAACAGGTAACGATCAAATTCCGCGACACCGGAACCGGCATCAAGCCCGACCACCTTTCCCGTGTGTTCGATCCCTTCTTCACCACCAAGCCCCCCGGCGTGGGCACAGGTCTGGGACTGACGATTGCCTATAAAGTTATTGAGCAACACCGGGGAGACATCCAGATTCGGAACGCTGCCGGCAAAGGCACGGAAGTGATGGTCATGATTCCACGGCAGCAGGCCGGCCGGGTTTCAGAGGTTTTGGAGGGATGAAAGAGCGAATACTTATCGTTGAGGATGAGAAGCGTTGGTGCGATTTCTTGAGCCTGCTTGCCCGACAAGGCGGCTGGGAGCCGGTTGCGATAACAGATCCGGAAGAAGCAGTCAAGCTGGCGGGAAGAGAAGAGTTTGCGCTGGCGTTAACCGATCTTAAAATGCCGAAGATGGATGGCATAGAAGTCCTTAAAAAAATCAAGTCGCAGAAACCAGGCCTTCCCGTCATCATCATCACCGCATACTCCACGGTGGAAGCCGCGATTGAAAGTATGAAGCAGGGAGCGTTTGATTATATCACCAAGCCTTTCAATAACGAGCAGGTTCTTTCGGTCCTGAGGCGGGCCATCCGCCAGGTAGAGCTCGAGCGCGGGGGCGAATACTCATATAAGGAGGTTGAGGACCGGTACCAAATCGATAAACTTGTGGGCAACAGCGCGAGTATGCAGGAGGTATATAAGCTCATCGGAAAAGTGGCAAATTCCAGCGCCACCATCCTGATTCGGGGGGAGAGCGGCACCGGAAAAGAATTGATCGCGCGTACTATTCACAAGACAAGCCCGCGCGCAAACAAACCCTTTATGGTTGTGGATTGCTCCGCTCTGACCGAGACCCTGCTCGAGAGCGAACTGTTCGGGCATTTGAAAGGCTCGTTTACAGGCGCGCACACCAATAAAAAAGGCCTGCTCGAGGAGGCTGAGGATGGAACCATTTTCCTGGACGAGATCGGAAATATCTCGTCCGCGATCCAGATGGACTTGCTCAGGTTTCTTCAAAGCGGGGAGATCAAGCGCGTGGGAGACACCAAGTGGCGAAGGGTCGAGGTGCGGATGATCGCCGCCACCAATCAAAACCTGGAAAAACTAATAGAAACTGGAAGTTTTCGGGAAGACTTATACTATCGCTTGAATGTGGTGTCCATAATTGCGCCCTCGCTCAGGGATCGCAAAATCGACATCCCCTCGCTTATCGAGCATTTCGTCAACAAGCACAACAAGATCGGCAACCTGAGAATTCAGGGAATTAGCCCGGCGGCGATGGAACTTTTGATCAACTATGACTGGCCCGGTAATGTTCGTGAGCTGGAAAACACGATTGCGCGCGCAATGACCCTCGCGCGCGGAAAAGTGATAATGGCCGAGGACCTCCCGCTCGGCATAATCGCCGGCCCGGGCGATGAAGATAGCGCGCTCGGCTTCAATCTGCTGAAAAGGAAATATCTTGAGAATTTTGAGGCCAGCCTGCTCAGACACTACCTGGGCCGAGCAAAGGGAAATATAAGCGTCGCCGCGAGTTATGCCAAAATTCCCCGCCAGAGTTTTCACCGCTTGATGAGAAAGCATAAAATCAGGAACGACCGAGTCCCGGATCGGTCGGAATAAACTTTTCAACTTATTCGATGCTATTTATCCTGCACGCCGCCTGTTGGCGGGATCTGATTCTGCGGATTAGGTTTTGCGCCCTGAGCCTCATAAAGTTTCGGCAGTTGAACCGGGCCAATTTTTTTCTCCATTTCTTTCCACCAGGCTTCCCATTTAGAGTAGTCCTCTCCCAAATCCTTGCCACTCAAAAGTTTAAGCGCCTCAACCGAGCTCTTTTTCTTGAGCTGAACATCCTGCCTCATCCGGGCCACCTCATCCCCGGCTCCCAGCCGCTCCATTGAATTCGCCAGCTTGTCCTCTTCTACCGCATCGTGATAGTATTTCAAAACCGCGGGAACACCGCGGAGGTCCCGTATTTGTCCGAGCGCGGAAACCAGATAGTGGCGGTATTTATTGGCGGGGTCCAGGACAGCTCGAATCAGTTCCGGCACCGCATCAAATCCAATCCGCACAAGCTCCTCGGTCCATTTCTGCCGGTTTTGCGCGATCATAACCGCCTGCGAAATCTCAGGCGCGGAGTCATCGGGTGCCACTCGAAAATCCTGGTTTTTTTTGCCGTCCGGAGTCACCGGCTGCCAGTCCTTGTCTTTCACCACTGAAGCCTTGGGATTGATCGCAAGCAGGTTAGGCTCCTGATTGATCAGCTTGATCAGCTCCTTGACCCGGTTCTGGGTCTCCCGTTCAACCCGCGCTTTTGCCTCAGCCGATGACCCGGCTGTCATGCCCGGGTTGACGGCTTGGGCTGACGCCGCAGACCGTTGTGGCGGCGGCTGATTTTGTGTCTGCGAAAAGGCCTGCGCGCTTATGAAGAAGACAATGCTGGCTGTCAAAATCCAATGCCTCATTTTCGGCCTCCCTGCTAACTCTCTCTTTCAACATTGAACTCGCCGGATTGCGGGTTGTAGATCAGCTTGTATTTCGTGCCGTCTTCGCACTTGAAATGAGCGGTGTGATCAAAATTGGTCTTGGACTCGGTAATCAAATATTTCACATAGTCAATTTTTGTTTTTGATAGTTGCTTAAGCCCCTCAATCCCCTGAGGGTCTCCATTCATTTTCATTGCGCCCTCCGCTACTATGTTACCAAACTTCAAGAGGGAATTGCAAGGAAATCATTTTGCTCTAGCCCGGCCGGGTCAGCGCGGGGAGTTCACTCCTGCCATCTCCGCCAGGGAGCTTTTTCTCTTCGCCGTTTTTCCTTTTTGCCTTTTCGCCTCGGCTTGGCCGCGGCTTTTTGCATTTCTTTCCGCTTCTGTTCCCGCTTTCTGGCAATGGCCTCAGGGTCGTATTCCTCTTCTGCAATCATCTTTTGGACAAACTTATCGCGCTCTTGATTCTCAAAACGCGCGAGTTCAAGTTCCATATCCTTGAGATTTTTTAGTTTGAGTCCGGTGAAATCTTTTTGGAGGAGCGCCTCGCCCCGGAGAGCGATCTGAACATAGTTTTTGAGCCCTTGTTTCCATTCTCCTGGAATCAATGCTTCCCCGAACCTCGCGCCTAGGGCTGCGCCGACCATTGCTCCAAGGCTGTCCGCGTCCCGGCCCAGGTTGATCGCGGTGACGATCCCGCTCTCAAAATCCTTGCTTGACACAGCCAGGAACAACGCGGTCACCCCCGCGGCAAGTGCGAAGTTCTGGCTCGGGGTTGTTATTTTTTCGCGGGGAAAAGCCTGGTTGGCGAGATTAACGACCTGGCTGAAAACCAGTTCCTGCTCCATACCCTGCCAGTGCCGGAAAGGTTCAATCGACCTGTAGAACAGGCCGAAAAAATCATAGACCCGGGGCGGAAGAAACGCGATGTATTCCCGCTCAACCGTTTCTTCCGCGTCCGCCGCAAACTGGATCAGGTCATCAACACGCTGCTCAAGTTTAAAAGATTCCCAAGCTGGGCTTGCTGACCGGCCGACCGAGTAGGCAAGCGCGGCTGCGAGCGAAAGAGCCCTCGGGTCTTTGTGTGTTACCAGCGCCTGCTCAATAGCGGCTTTGAGCAGAGCATCGCGATCCTCAAGAAAGTAAAGACCGATCGGAGCCACTCTCATCGCGGCTCCGATGCCCGCGCTCGGCTCGCCCGACTTGTCCGGGCTTATGCCGGAGCCAATTTTTTCCATCACTTTCATAAAAGTGGGGCCGATGCCCCGGAAGGCGCCAAATTTCAAATCAGGCGCGGCCTGCCAGAGTCGGAGCAAGGTTCGTGCAAAGTCCTCAGCCTGGAATCCATAGCACCGGACAAGACTTTCAGCCAGGCAAAGCGCCTGCTGCGTGTCATCGGTGTAAACGCCGGGTGAACGGTAATGATAAGGCCGGCTGCGCCACGCTAACCCGGAATCTACATAGCCGCGCGCCTGGCCGAAGACATCTTTGATCCGGCCTGCTTTCATCCCCTCCAGAGGCGCGCCGAGCGCATCGCCGATCGCAAGCCCGAGCATTGAGCCTCTGAATTTATCAAGATCAGCCATATTCTTGCGCGGGTTTGTGGGCCTGTTCTACGGAGGACATTTTGCGCAGAAGCTTCGGAAGAAGTTGGTGCTCAAGTATCTATCTCCCCGGTCAGGAAAAACCGTGACGATGATGCTTCCCGCGGGCGCATCTTTTGCAACTTCCGCGGCTCCGAAAATAGCCGCGCCGCTGGAGAGGCCCGCGAAAATCCCTTCCTCCCGGGCCAGTCGCCGGACATAGTCGAAGGCCTGTTCATCGCTCGGGTGGACATAGCTCGTTATCTTGGCCGGATTCCAGATTGCAGGGACATATGATTCTTCGAGATTTTTCAGTCCCTGTATGCAGTGTCCACGATGGGGCTCAACCGCGATGATTTGAACGCTTCGTTTGAGCCTTCGCAGTCTCCGGGATACACCCATTATGGTGCCGGTGGTCCCTATGCCGGCGACGAAATGCGTGACTTTGCCTTTGGTCTGTTCCCAGATTTCCCTGCCGGTGCCTTCATCGTGCGCGTCCAGGTTCGCAGGGCTGGAATATTGATTGGCGAGAAAATATTTGTCCGGATTATTTCCAATCAGGTCCGCGGCCCGCTTGATCGAGCCGTCAACTCCCTCCGAACCGGGCGTCAGGACAAGTTCCGCGCCATAAGCCCGCAAGATCGACTTCCGCTCCTCGCTCACGCACTCGGGCATAAAGAGTTTGACCCCAAGCCCGTAGTGAGCGGCGACCATGGCGAGGCCGATGCCGGTATTTCCGCTTGTGGCCTCTACCACGGTTTTTTCTCTGGTGAGCTGACCGCTTTCAAATCCCTGCTTGATCATATGGCAGGCAATACGGTCTTTGACCGAGCCAGCCGGGTTTGCGCCTTCCAGCTTCGCCATAATCCGTACTTTCGGGTTGGGATTGAGCTTTATAATCTCAACCAGAGGCGTGTTGCCTATTGCATTCAGCAAACTAATCTTTTTCATCAACATTCCTTTCCTAACCCGCCACAGTCAGGCACTGGCAAAAAGTCCACCAGCCACGCGGGGGACACCGAACGGTTTTACGATATGCCGCGCACCCAGAAACTTCTTCATCCGACTGAACCGACAACTATAATCCACAATTTGCATCTTTCCGTCAAGCAAAAACACTCGCTTGCGCCCGGAATGATTTGTGAGCGAGCGGAAGGGGAGATTTGGCGGCAGAGGGCTCAAGAATAACACCTTGTTCTTGACACAATTCCGTTTGTCTTTTATCCTAAAAAAGGTGAATTACTCGCAGGCAGAGAAGTTAGATGAATAAGTTACTGGATGATAACCAGAAAAATGACGGCTTCCTTGATTATATCATCTCCCAGGGCCTAAAGGGTCATCATATTCTTTTCGACAACGACCTGATTCGCCGCGCGTTTGCCCGAGACGACATAGCGCTGACCGCTCTCGGAACGAACCGGGTCAAAGAGGTGCGCGACGCGCTTCGGGACATCTTTTCCATTCCCAGCACCGAGGACAAGCGGGATTACATTGCGCATCTGCCCGAAGAGATCCAGCATATTCTGGTTTATCTGTATTTCCAGATTCTTGAGAAAAATATCCTTTCCAAGAAGAACAGGCTCCACTGAGCCCCGCGCGGCCATAACTTCGGAGAAAAGATGTCGGAGGAATTCAAGCTTGCGGAAGAGGAGAAGCGACTTTTACTCCAGATCGCCAGAAGCACAATCGAATCGTATGCCCGCACCGGCAAGAAACCCAAGCTGCCTCCACCCGAACAACTAAGCGAAAACCTCAAATGCCCAAGAGGCGCGTTTGTGTCGCTGCATATAAGAGGATTGTTGCGCGGTTGCATCGGCATCTTTGAGGGCCGGGGGCCGCTCTCTCAGACCATCTCTGATATGGCGGTTGCAGCTGGATGGGAAGACCCTCGTTTCCCGGGTCTTGAAGAGCGGGAATTGCCTGAACTGGAGATTGAGATTTCAGTCCTCAGCCCGCTTGCGCCGGCGAGAGCGGAAGACATCCAGGTCGGCAAGCACGGAATTTATGTGACCAGGGGCTTCGCCCGCGGGGTCCTGCTTCCGCAGGTCGCGATCGAATATTGCTGGGACCGGGAAACTTTTCTTTGCCAGACCTGCATAAAAGCAGGTCTGCCTCCCAACAGCTGGAAAGACCCGGACACCAAGATCGAGGTTTTCTGCGCGGATATTTTCAACGAGAAGGATTTTAAATGAGCGGGCTTTTTGACCAGCTTGAGTCCAGCCTCGCCCAGGCTATAAAACAGAAAAGAGTCGCAAGCGCGTATCTGTTTCTGGGACCCGCGGGGGTGGGCAAATTCAGTTTCGCGCTGCGATTCAGCCAGTCGCTTTTGTGCGAAACCGGAATTCTTCCTGCCTGCGGCCGCTGCAAAGCCTGCAAGCAAGTCGAGTCCTTGACTCATCCTGACCTGCACATCCTGGAGCCCAACCCTGACGAAAAGCAGATAAAAATTGACCAGGTGCGGGCGTTTGAGCAGCGCTTAAGTTTCCGGGCCTTTCAAGGCGGAAGAAAAATTGGAATAATCCCGGAGGCTGAGCGGCTCACGACCCAGGCAATGAATGCTTTGCTCAAGACCCTGGAGGAGCCGCCAGCTGACACGGTCTTGATCCTCACCTGCTCGAACCGCAGCCGGCTTCTGCCCACCATCGTCTCAAGATGCCAGATTTTGCGGTTGGGGCCGGTTGCCAAGGAAAAGCTGGTTGAGATTTTGCACAAGGACCATAATGTGCCTCTGGAAAAGGCCAGGCTGGTTGCGAACCTTGCGGAAGGAAGTCTTGAGCGAGCGGCTGATCTGGAGCACTCGGTCGAACAACGCAAGAGCTTTTTACAAAAATGGCTGGAACTCAGATCTACAAATCCCGGCGATATTTTTGAGATGATCCAGGACAAGAACTTTTCCAAAAATATTGACCACTACCTGAATTTTCTTGTTGACTGGTATCGAGACTTGATCCGGGTGAAATTGAATCAGCCGCCGGCCTTTAATCTGGATTTCGAGTTTGAGATTAAAGCCGAGGCGCTGAAGTATTCCATCAACCAGCTCGCGGCCGGACTGCAACTGCTTCTGCGCATGGAGCAGGAAATGGCCATCTTTAACCTGAACCCGGCGACGGTCGGCGAGCAGATTTTCTTGCAATTGAGGTGAGATGATGACTGAAGAGCAGAAAAATCGACCGACAACCACGGACGGCCAGAAGGAAAAACGGCTTGTGGGCGCCAAGTTCCGTTGCGCGGGCAAAACCTATTTTTTTGAGTCTGGCTCTCTTGAGCTTTGTTTCGGTGATTCGGTAATAGTGGAAACCGAAAACGGGCTCGCCATGGCGCGGATCGTCACCCCGGTTTTTTCAATCCCAAACGAGCAATGTCCCAAGGAGTTGAAGCCGGTGATAAGGAAAGCCACTTATGGAGATATGGATCGGGAGCGTAAGAACCGTGAGCGGGAGAGGCAGGCTTTTGCTTTGTGCCTGGACCGCATCAAATCCAGAAACCTGGATATGAAGCTGGTAAAAGTCGAGTACCTGCACGACGGAAGCCGCTCAATTTTTTACTACACGGCCGAGCAGAGGGTTGATTTCCGCGACCTGGTCAAAGACCTCGCGCACGAGCTCCACACCCGGATTGAGATGAGGCAGATCGGCGTGCGCGATGAATCCAAGCTGGTAGGCGGACTGGGAAATTGCGGCAGAATTGTTTGCTGCGCAAGCTTCCTCACCGAGTTCTCCCCGGTATCGGTGAGAATGGCCAAAGACCAGTGCCTCGCGATGAATCCCGCGAAAGTAAGCGGCGTGTGCGGCAGGCTGATGTGCTGCCTGTCTTTTGAGCACCCGGTATATCAGGAGCTTTTGGCCAAGATGCCCAAGAGAGGAAGCTCGGTTGAGACTCCGGACGGAAAAGGCGTTGTGCTCGATCTCAACCCTCTTTTGAAGACCGTGCTGGTCCAACTGGAAGAGAGCTTAAAAAATTACCAGGCGGATCAGGTTAGAGAAATCGCTCCCCCCGCGGAGCATGAGATTCCGGAGGAGTTGAAAAATCTTGAGGGGTGATGGATTTGAAATTTTATGTTACGACTCCGATCTATTATGTGAATGATGTTCCCCATATCGGACACGCCTACACCACGCTCGCGGCAGATGCGCTCGCGAGGTACTGGAAGCTTAAAGGCAGCCAGACCTATTTCCTGACCGGCACCGACGAGCACGGCCAGAAGATCCAGCGCGCGGCCCAGGAGCAGGGAGTTTCTCCGCAGGAGCTGGTTGACAAAAACGCGGAGCAATTCAAAAAGCTCTGGCAGAAAATGAACATCAGGTATGACGACTTCATCCGCACCACCGAAGACCGCCACATAAAAACCGTCCAGGCTTTCCTGCAAAAACTGACCAAAAATGAAGAAATCTACCTCGGGGAATACGAGGACTGGTACTGTGTTCCGGACGAGACCTATTGGACCGAGACACAACTCGATCCCAACGGCAACTGCCCCCAGTGCCACCGCCCGGTTGAGCGGCTGAAAGAGCCAAGCTATTTTTTCAAAATGAGCAAATATCAGAGCCAACTTTTGAAACACCTGGAGCTGAATCCAGATTTTGTCCAGCCTCAGGTCCGGTGGAACGAGACCAGAACTTTTGTTGAGGGAGGCCTGCATGATTTGTCCATCAGCCGCACCACCTTTGATTGGGGCATCCCGGTCCCCGCCGCGAAAGGACATGTCACTTATGTCTGGGTTGACGCGCTTGTGAATTATATCTCTGCGCTGGGCTGGCCGGATGACCGGGAAGGAAAGTTTGCCAAGTTCTGGCCGGCTGATGTGCACCTTATCGGCAAGGACATACTCCGTCATCACGCGGTTTACTGGCCGTGTCTTCTGATGGCCGCGGGGATAAAGCCGCCCAAAACTATTTTTGCGCACGGCTGGTGGACCGTGGAAGGCCAGAAGATGAGCAAGTCGCTTGGGAACTTTGTGGATCCAAACAAGGTGATCGCGGAATATGGACTTGACGCGTTCCGTTATTTTCTGATGCGAGAAGTCGCGTTCGGCCAGGACGGAGATTTTTCAACCGCCGCGCTCAAACAGAGAGTGAATTCCGACCTGGCCAATGATCTGGGCAACCTTTTGAGCCGGGTCTGCGGGATGGTGAGCCGCTATTTGGACGGCAGACTTTTAGGGCCGGAAAAAGTTGAAGGCATCGACCGAGAACTTGAGGGAGCCGCGGTCAAGACCGAGCGGGAAGTTGAGCTTTTCACAAAGTCCTTCAGCTTTTACAAGGCGCTGATCGCGACCTGGGACTTTATCAATCGGGCAAACAAATACATTGACAGCACGGCCCCGTGGTCGCTGGCAAAAGACGCGGGGAAAAAGGACCGGCTGGAGACCGTCTTGTTTTACTCCGCCGCCAGCCTGCGCGCGGCCGCGCTTTTGCTCTGGCCTTATATGCCTGGCTCCGCGGAAAAAATCTGGACGCAGCTCACGATCGATGAGCCTATGACTGTAAGACCGATTTCTGAAAATATAAATTTCTCTCTCTTCAAGCCCAAAGGCTCAATCAAAAAAGCGGAGCCCCTGTTTCCGCGCATAGAATAACAAAAGCCGCAATGCCCGATTTGGTTGACACCCACGCGCATCTCGATTTCCCGGATTTCAATCGCGATCGGGAGCAGGTAATTGAACGCGCGAAAAACGCGGGGTTGAAATGGATTGTGAGCATCGGCTCCGGTGACGGCATAAAGAGCGCGGCCCGAAGCCTCGCCTTGGCCAAAGAATATCCCTTCATCTACTCCACGGTCGGCATCCATCCGCATGACGCCAAAATCTGGTCCGCGGAAATAGGAGACGAGATAGTCGCGCTCGCGCAAAAACCCAGGCAGGTTGCGATAGGCGAAATCGGCCTTGATTTTACCAAAGAATACTCGCCTCGCGACTCGCAAGAAAAAGCATTTTGGGAGCAGCTGGAAATTGCAATGGAGCTTGATCTTCCAGCCGTGATCCACTCTCGTAACGCGTATGGCGAGGCTATGAAAATAATTAAAGAGGCGAAAATCAGGCGCGGGGTGATGCACTGCTACTCAAGCAGTCCGGAGTTGGCAAAGAAGTTGGTGAAGATGGGGTTTTACATTTCGATTCCTGGCGTGGTTACTTTTCGAAATGCGCGCGAACTGCTGGAGGTGGTCACGGAAATTTCTCTCGACCACCTCCTGATTGAGACCGATTGCCCTTTCCTGGCGCCGGAACCATACCGCGGAAAAAGAAATGAGCCGGCTTATGTCCGGTTCGTCGCCGAAAAGATCTCGCAGATAAAAGGAGTTGATCTCGAGCTTGTGGCGGAGAAAACCACAGCTAACGCGGAGTGTGTTTTCGGCTTGGGCAAAACCAAAAAATGATCCTAGCCCCTGCCCTTCCGTCTTTCGGGATTAATCGGCATCCTCGAAATTCCCCGGAAATTCCGTAACAATCCTCAACCCGTGGCTCGCAGCTTCTGTTTTGCGCGCTCAAAAAAGCTTTGTTCGCGATCCGCGATTTCGCTCCAGATTTTGCTCGCCTTTCTGACCTCCGCGGCCGGGATTGGATTCTTTTCGCTGATTTCTTTGAGCAGCAGCGAAAGGGAGCTCCACTTGGCAGCTATGATTTGCATATCGTGAAAGCTGGCGAACTCTGCGATCTCAGGATTGAGCTTGCCCGCCTCTTTCAAAAAATCCGCGTAAAGTTTTCGGAAAGCACCTCCGCCCGTTCCTCTCCGCTCAATGGTCTGATACGCCCAGCGAAAACACCAGCTGGCGTCTTTAGCTCCCGGCCATTCCTGAATTCGCTCAGCTACTCTTCGCATTGCGGGATAGCCACAACCGAAATTGCCCTGAACGCAATTTCCCGATATTTGCTCCGCCTGGGTCAGGATGGCTTTCCTCGCTCTGTCCTCCAAGCCGAAAATTCGCGCGGGCAAGAGCGCAGGAAAGTAGCCGCCTTTGGATTCATAGTAGGTCAGCTTGCTGTAGCGCGCTTTTGAAAGAGATGCGAGCGGCAATTCGATCAGCCCTTCCCATCCTGTGTCCGCGACATAAGCCGCGGCTTTGGCATCATCGTACCCCCACAAAAGAATTACATGGAGCGGGAAATGGGTCTTGGATTTGTAATGGTCGAGATAGAAAATATCCGCGTGGAGCAGAACCGGAATTCCTTCGTCGATTAACTTCTTTACCTTCAGCCAGCCCTGTTCAGGCGTTTTTGCGTATTTCCAGTCAAATTCCTGGCCAAGGATGCGGAAGAAATTTGCCTCCAGGTCTTGGGAGCGGGTCATAATCATTCGGGTGGGAGAAAAAAGTTCTCCTTCCACATAGTAGAAGCCCAGGCCCGCGCCGAGTCCGAGACAAAAGGGCTCGCTCAGACCGGGCCCGTAGAAATGGGTGAGATCGCTCAGCACCGTGGATGCACAGTGCTTTCCCGGCCGGTGCACCCAGCCCTTAATCAACTTTTGCATTGTTGATGGTTGGAAAGGTCTTTTATGCCCTCGCCTGCTGGGCCGGAAGGCTGGTGTAAGCTCCAAACTTCGGCGACTTCATACCGCTCCCCTTAAGAGCGGGAACATTTGTTTTTCTGATTTTTCCGGCAAGGATCTTTTTCAGCATTTGGTTAGAGAAATAATTATTTAGATGCTTCTTGGGTCAGCTTGATCCTTTTTTCCAACCCGGATATCTGCCGCTCGATATCGCATTTTTCCTTCAAGGCCTGGTCAGCTTCAGACATTTTGGACTTTGCATTATCGACCTGGAATTTCAAGTCGTCAAGGTTGTCTTTGAAAATTTTTATCTTGCCGACATCAACCTCGGTCGTTGCCGGCAGTTCTGCCGGAAGATTGCAAGGATAGGTTTGATACCATCCTTCCTGGTCAAAAGCCTGAAATTCAATGACCATCTCTATTCTGCCTTTAGAACTTTTGGGCGGGCTGGATTTGGAATAACGCCAGGGCACGCCGAGATTGTTCAGCCCGCTTATGAATTTCCCCAGCCGTTCGTTCGGGCCAAGCGCAATTATGTAAACCGGAAAAATATCGAGAAACCCGTCTTTTGAGCTCGGCTGGAACTCCATTTTTTCCAGGGTGACATTATTGCTGACAGCCTGGTTCTCGATTTTCGTCTCCAGCTTGCCGGTGTCGACCTCGGTTTCCAGCCGGGGCGAGAGGGCCTCGAGTTCTTTTTTCAAGGATCCCTGTCTGCCTTTCAGTTCTTCAAGTTGAGCCCTGCTGGGCGGTTTGTAAGTTTGTTCAAACTCGCTCAGCGCCTTCAACTGATCATCAAGCACACTCCTCATTCGTTTGGCGCTCAGATAATCGTTAATAACAAAAATCCCCCCAGCCATTACCAAGACCGCAAAGATAATAAGGCCTGCGACTTTTCTCCAGTCAAAGTCATCCAAATCAACCATTTGCCTCCCCCTTAGCTTAGTCAATACCTTTATATCATTTTTGCCGAACCGGTCAAATGAATGTCCCGGGTCAGCGCTTCAATTGATTCAACAAATCCTGGATTTGCTTTCCGGCCTCTTTCTGCAGCTGCTGCTTAAGCGCGTCTTGCATCATCTTCTGCGCGCCCTTCCAGTATTGCTCGGAGTTGAGAGCGACTTTCAAATTCGGATAGTCGCCCTTGACCGTGAACGGCAGCAAAAGATTCTTGCCGTCCTTGAATAGAAAATTTTTAACTTCAGGTCCGAGTCCAAGCATGCTCGCGAAATCCTGGCTGGTCTTGTCGTCAAAAAGCATCTCGCCCTCAAACTTTGCCAAATGGTTGAAATCGAACTTGCCGGCAGATTTCACCTGCCCTTCGGAAACTTTCATTACCAGGTCTTTGATAGACACCGCCCCGTTTTGCAGGTCAAATGCTCCGGTGGCAAGACTAAACGAGGTCTGGTTCAAGTTCGACCATTGTTTTTCACTGACTTTGCTTTGTACCATTGAACGGAACTGCGGAGAGTTGGCCCAGTCGCCCATGAGACTTCCCACCAGGTTAAGGGTCTTGAAACTGCCGGATTGCAGGGAAAAATTCCCCTTGCCAACAAGCGATGAGCTTATCTGCTTCCAGTCCGCGCCCCCGCCGGAAAACTGCAGATTACCTTCAATTTTCCCGGACATTGTCTCCGCAAGCGAGACAAACTTTTTGAGCGCGGTCGGCAGGTCTAGGTCGGAAAAAACGAGATTGGCCTGGAACGCAGGTTGTTTTTTAGCGAGGTCAACCGAAAGTGGACCGTTGATTCTTCCATTAAATATATCAAACGAATCATCGCTAAGCGAGACCACTCCTTTTTTGACCGCCAGGTTAGTCTGGGCATTCTGGATCTGAAATCCTTTTATGGTCAACAGGTCAGCCTTTAACTTGCCTTCAACATCCATTGTTTCGAAAGTGCTCGGGCCGCCAGCCGCAGTTGTGGCCGGAGCGGGCTGGGCAGAACCAGGCTTTTTCTCGCCAGAGTCCAGCAGAGGATCAAGGTTTATTTTGCCGCCCTGGGCATTGAATCTGATTCTCGGCTTGGAAAAATGGTCGATGTTTCCCTGCAACGCCAAATCCATATCCGGACCTTTGAGCGCCAAATTATCGATCCTGAAGCCGAGCGCGTCGGTCTGGTTCAGGTCTCCATAAAGCGCTCCCGCGAGATTCATTTTTCCTTTAAGCGGCAGACCCGAGAGCGCTTCAACCCAGGTCTTGAGCTGCTCAATCGAAATTTCGTTTCCCGCCAGAGCGAGGTTTAACTCATTGTTAACGGAAAGGTTTGCGCTTCCGGCCGCGGCTCCGCCCGGAAATTCCAACGAAAGGCGGCTAACCTCATAGCCGGATTCAACCATGCGTCCTGAAGCGTTCAACAAAAATTTCTGTCCCGGTGACTTGTTAAGCGCGCCCGGCCACTTGAGACTTGCATCTCTCATATCGATTTTGGTCTGAAAACTAAGCGGGGATGCGCTGCCGAATTTCCCGGTCATGGCCGCGGGTCCCGAAATCGTGATGCCCTTGTCCGAGAGGGCCGTGCCAAGCGGAGTGACAATCTGGCTCAATTCCGCAAGCTCAAGCTGGCCCTGCTTTATGACAAACTGGTAAGCGCTGCCCTTGATCTCGCCGTTGAGCTCCATTCTGCTTTTGCCTATCGTCAAAACAGCAGGATTTATTCCATAGTTATCTTTGGCGGCGTCAATCGTAAGCCCGGAATCCAGGCTCACTCTGGTTTTCGGGCTCGGCGCCCAGGTGTGCTTTAAGTCCGTGAAGCTGAGATCAACAAGGACGATTTTCGCGCTGCCGGACGCGTTTGCAACATTTCCTTTGAGCGAAAGGCTGCCTTCCGCGGCACCGCCCAAAATATCCACCGGAGGCGAAGCCGTAACATAAGGCATGAGGCTCTTCAGCTCAAGCCCGGAAATCTCAGCCGATAGCTCGACCGCCGCGTTTTTAAAATTCATCGCTTCGCCGAGCGGACCTATGGTGCCTTTCAAAGAAAGCGTTTCTCTTGTGCATTCCGCTCCCAGACAGAAGCCCATCGTGACTTTCATCGGCTTATCCTGGCTGATGTTCTTGACCACTAGATTGAATTTGTTCAGCTCAATTTTGTTCGATCCTGGGGGTTTTTGAAAATCATTAAAAGTCAACGCGCCGTCTTCGATCGCAAAAGCAAGGATTTCCAGCTTGCGGCCGGCAATCTCGAACGGTTCCTTTTTCTCAGCCGGCTGGGCAGGCTCGGCCTTTTCCGAAGCGGATAATTTTTTAGTTATATCGCTCAGGCTGAGCTCTCCGCTCCTGCTCCATTCCAGCAGGATCGAAGGCTTGATCAGCGCAATTTTTTCGATCACAATCGCATTCCTCAAAAGAGGCAGGATGCCGACGCCCACATCGATCTCGTCAACCGTGACGAAGGGCTTCGGGCTGAATCCGGCTTGGTTTTCGATCTCAAGGCTCTTCAGTTCCGCGCCCACTCCGCTCAGGAGGCTGAGCCTGATTTCCTTGATCTTGACCTGCCGCCCGATCGCGTCTTTCGCCAATGACTCAATTTGGGGAATAAATCGGTTAAGATTCACCAAGAACGGAGCGACGGCCAGCGCAATCACCAGCAAAGCAATAAGACAGCCTGTAACGATCAATATTTTGGTTGCCTTCTTCATTTGCCCTCCTTTAGCCGGTTGAGCTTGTCAGTGACGATTTTATTTACGAGTTGAGGGTTGGCCTTGCCCTGACTCTTTTTCATCACCTGGCCGACAAAAAATCCGAGCAGCTTGTCTCTGCCGGAAAGAAATTGCTCAACCTGTTTCGGGCTTTCCTGGATCGCCTCGTCAACCAGTTTGGCGATCTGGGCGTCATCCGACAGCTGCGTAAGCCCCTGCTCTTTCACCACATCCTCCGCGTTTTTTCCCGTCCTGTACATATCCGCAAAAACCGACTTGGCTATTTTGCCGCTGATCGTCCCTCCTGCGATCAGCCGGTAAAGCCCGGCAAGCTGATCCGGCTTGACCGGGCATTCCGCGGCTGATTTTTCTTCTGCGTTCAATTCGCGCAAGAGCTCGGTCATAATCCAGTTGCTGGCCCACTTGGCTGGTGCGCCTTGCTTGACCACATCTTCAAAATAGTCAGCCAGCAGCTTGTCTTGGGTAAGGAGCGCCGCATCGTATTCCGGGATTCCATAATTTTTGATGAAACGATCCTTCTTCTGAGCCGGCAGTTCCGGAAGGCTTTTCCTGACGCTTTCGATCCATTCGTTATCAATGGTCATGGGGATGAGGTCCGGGTCCGGGAAATAGCGGTAGTCGTGCGCCTCTTCCTTTCCCCGCATACCTATGGTTTTGCCGCCCCCCTCGTCCCAAAGCCTGGTCTCCTGGACAACCTCTTCGCCGCACTCGCACAGCTTGATCTGCCGGTCAATCTCATAGCTGAGCGCGCGCTGGATGTGGCGGAACGAGTTCATATTTTTCAGTTCGGTTCGAGTGCCGAATTTATTCGAGCCTTGGGGCCGGACCGAGACATTCGCGTCACACCTTAAGGACCCTTCTTGCATATTCCCGTCGCAGACGCCGAGGTAAACCAGGATGTTCCGGAGCTGGCGCATATACTCTGCGGCTTCCTCGGGAGCGCGCAGGTCCGGCTCGCTCACGATCTCAATAAGGGGCACTCCGGTCCGGTTCAAGTCAACATAGCTGTGCTCAGCGCGGGCAAAATCTCCCGCATGGACGAGCTTGCCCGCATCATCTTCCATATGAATCCTGGTGATGCCGATCTTCTTTTTGTTTCCGTTCAGATCGATTTCGATCCAGCCGCTTTTTGAAAGCGGAAACTCGTACTGCGAAATCTGGTAGCCTTTGGGAAGGTCCGGGTAAAAATAGTTTTTGCGCGCAAACACGTTCTTTTTTGCGATCGTGCAGTGCATTGCCAGCGCTGCGCGCATTGTGAATTCAATCGCTTTTTTATTCACGACCGGAAGCACGCCCGGCATTCCCAGACATACCGGGCAGGTCTGAGTGTTGGGCGCCGCGCCGAATCTGGTCGAGCAGGAGCAGAAGAGCTTGGAGTCGGTCAGGAGCTGCGCGTGAACCTCAAGACCTATGACCGCTTCATATTCCATCAATCTCTCCACAAAATATAACCATCCTGAAAATGTTCATACTTTTGGTTTGCGCTTGTGCCAGTCTGTGCTCTGCTCGTAGGCATAAGCGACTTTAAAAATTTTTTCTTCCTCAAAATGCCTGGCCATAATCTGCATCCCGATCGGCAGATTCTCTTTACTGAATCCGCAAGGGACTGTCATCCCGGGCAGGCCGGCCAGGTTGCAGGACACGGTGAAAATATCCGAGAGATACATTTCCAGCGGGTCGTTTATTTTGGTGCCCAGCTTGTAGGGCGGCGTGGGCAGAACCGGCGTGATTACACAATCGCATTTTTGGAAAGCCTGTTCAAAGTCGCGGCGGATCAAGGTCCGCACCTTCTGAGCTTTCAGATAGTAGGCGTCATAGTATCCCGCGGAAAGCGTGTAAGTGCCGATGATTATCCTCCGACGCACCTCCGCGCTGAAACCGCGGTCCCGGGTCGCCTTATACATATTGATGAGCGTGTCCGGCTCGCCGCTGACTCTAAGCCCGTAGCGCACGCCGTCATAGCGAGCGAGATTAGAGCTCGCTTCCGCCGGAGCGATGATGTAATAAGTCGCAATGCAATACTCAGTGTGGGGGAGGCTGACATCGATGACTTCCGCTCCCAGCTTCTCCAGTTGCTTAGCAGCATTCCTGACCGTGTCTGCAATTTCAGGGTCAATGCCTTTGACAAAATATTCCTTGGGCAAGCCGATTTTCAGGCCTTTAACGTCGCCTGTGAGCGAGTCCGTGTACCTGGGCACATCCATTTTGACGGAGGTCGAATCACACCGGTCAAAACCGGCAACGGCCTCAAGCATAATTGCGGTGTCTCGGACATTTTTGCCCAGCGGCCCGACCTGGTCCAGGGAGCTCGCATAAGCGATAACCCCGAATCGGCTCACCCTTCCGTAGGTGGGCTTGATTCCGCATACTCCGCAGCAGGATGCGGGCTGCCGAATAGACCCTCCGGTGTCAGTTCCCAGGCTTGCGATGCACATATCAGATGACACAGCTGCGGCAGACCCCCCTGAGGAGCCGCCGGGAATGTAATCCAATCCCCAGGGGTTGCGCGTGGGCCCGAACGCGGAGCCCTCAGTGGTTGAGCCCATTGCAAACTCGTCCATATTAAGTTTTCCCACCACAACCACGCCTCTTTCTTTGAGCTTTTTCACCACGGTAGCGTCAAAAGGCGGCACAAAGTTCTCAAGAATCCTGGAGGCGCAGGTGGTTGGAACGCCCTTGGTAAGAAGCAAGTCTTTCAAGCCGATTGGGATGCCCAGAAGCGGGTTCAGGTTCTCCCGGGCTTTGCGCTTTTTGTCCGCTTCTTTTGCCTGGCTCAGCGCGTATTCCTCATTGGTCCAGAGGTATGCGTGAATTTTTTTGTCAACCTCGCTTATGCGCTCGTAAACCGACTTAGTAATGTCAACCGAAGAGCATTCTCCGCGCTCAAGCATCCCGGACAGTTCTGTGATTGTGAGTTCACACAGCCTCATAAATACGCCTTATTCAATAATTTGGGGCACCTTGAAAAAATTGCCCTCCCGCTCGGGCGCGTTGGCAAGAGCCTCTTCAACATCCAGTGAGGGTTCAACAACATCTTCCCGGAAGGCGTTGACCATCGGGATTGAGTGGGAAGTCGGCTCAATATTGGAGGTGTCAAGCTCTTTGAGCTTTTCAAAGTAGTTCAGGATCTGGTTCAACCGCGCAGTGAAACTCTCGGCATCCTCCGGACTCAGTTTCAGCCGGGCAAGATGCGCGACATACTCAACCTCTTTCCTCGTGATCCCCATTAGCACCTCCCTCAAGATTTTAGTTTAATCAACCCTTCTCTGCAAACTTTCCGGTTTAGGTTTTTCCAGAATTTGAAATTTTTTATAATTATCGTATTATTTAGATATAATGAAATAGAAACAGGAGGGATGAAGAATGGCTAAACTTGCAAAAAGTCGCTGCCCTGGGTTATCATCTTGGCAGCCGGGAGGAGGCGTATAAATGGCGGATATTCTGGAGCTTTTGGACAGCAATTTTGAGGAACAGGTGCTGAAAAGCGAGATTCCGGTGCTGGTTGACTTCTGGGCTCCCTGGTGTGGCCCGTGCCGGATGATGGGGCCGGTTGTTGAGCAGGTCGCGGGCGATTATAAGGGGAAGCTGAAGGTGGGCAAACTTAATGTTGACGACAGTCCTGATCTGGCGGCTCGCTACGGTGTCCGAGGGATTCCCACCCTGATCCTTTTTAAGAGCGGGAAAGTCAAGGCGCAAACCGTCGGCGCGCAGCCGAGAGAGATGTTGAAAAATTTTATCGACAACAATATCTGAACCCGCCTATTTATTTTTGCATTCACTAATGCCAAGCAGTGGACACAGGCTGCAACGCAGCTGCTTTCGGCAGTATTCCTTCCCCAAGGCAACCAGCTGAGCGTGATAATCTTTGAAGAGCGGGACATCTCTGGCCAGGTTTTTCGTGAAAAAACCGCGCAAATCTTCGTAGCTGATTTTTCCATCAACTAGGCCGAGTCGCGAAAAAATTCTGCTGGTGTATGCATCCACCACAAAGACCGGCTTGTCCAGCGCATAAAGCAGGATGGAATCAGCGGTCTCCGGGCCGATTCCCTTGACCGAAAGAAGCATACCTCTGAGCCTGCTGGTTTCGATTTTTTTCATATTCCGGATTGAGCCCTTGATTGGCGGTGACAAAAAGAAGTCAAGGAAAATTTTCAGCCGCGTTGCTTTCTGGCGATAATATCCGCTCGGACGAACCAGCTTTTCCAGCTTCTTGAGCCTCACCGCCGCGAGTTTCCGGGGATTGAGCAGCTTTTCGGAGTTCAAATTCTTGATTGCCTTCTCCACATTAGCCCAGCTTGTGTTCTGAGTGAGAATGGCCCCGACCATGACCTCAAATGCGGATTCCCCCGGCCACCAGTGCCTGGGTCCAAAATGCTTCAGAAGGAGCCGGTAAATTCCCATTAAAGTTTTTGACAACTCATTCGTTTCTCCCTGAGACGACCAGCCGTGATAAAGACTCTCATTTTGTTTCCGCATCATTTTTATCTGGCAAATATTTATTGAATCTATTTGCGTTTAACTTTTCCCATCACGGCGAGGAAGCCGGAGAAGCGGCTATATTATCCCGCAGCCTCTTTCCAGGCTTGGAGAAATTTTTCCGCATCCTCAATATCCTGGTAGCCATGAGGACTTATGCGGATCGCGCCGGCTCTCACGGAACAAAATACCTTCCGCTGCTTAAGCCGCTGGTTTATTCCCTGAAGGTCGGCATTGGCCGGCACCACGCTCAAGATTGAGCTTCTGCACTCGGGCTCCATCAGGCTCAAAATCTTAGCTCCCATTTTGCCGAGTTCTTCTGCAAGCATGCCGGTGATCTCCAGTCCGCGGCTGAAAAGCTTGTCAACTCCTGCTTCAATAAAAAGCGAGACCGATGCGCCCAGGCCGATGATGGAAATGACATTATGGCTTCCCTCCTCAAACCTTTTCGCATCGGGCCTGAGTTCAAACTTGTAGCTCAGATATTCCTGAGGATTAGCCACGCTGTTCCAGCCGACAATGTTCAAATCAAGCTGGTTGAGCAAAGCCGGGTTGATGTAGAAAAATCCCGTTCCCTCCAGCCCGAGCAGCCACTTGTGGCCGTCCGCGGCGAGAAAGTCAACCGGCGTTTGCTTGATATCAAACGGGACTACGCCCAGGCTCTGAATGGCATCAACCACGAGCAGCACGCCTTTTTTCCGGCAAAGATCGCCCAGAGCCTTTAAATCAATTCTGAATCCGGTTGTAAACTGGACCGAGCTTATGGCCACGAGTCGGGTGCGTGAATTGATAAGCTTTTCGATATCCTCGATCAAAATCCTGCCGTCATGGTCGCGCACCATTCTGACCTCAACCCCTCTCTTGATGAGATTGAGCCAGGGATAAATGTTGGCCGGAAATTCGCGGTTGTAGGTGATGATATTGTCCCCGGTTTTCCACTTGAGCCCGGATGCGACCAGGGAAATGCCGTGGGAGGTTGACCGGATAAAACCTATGTTCTGCTGCTCCCCGTTGATGAGCGCGGCGCAAGCCGCCCTTGCCTTTTCCACTTCTTGCGCGAATTCCGGGCAGTTGATCTGGTCGGGGTCTGAGGCCTTTGCCAAAAACTCCGCCATCTGGGCTTGGGCTCTTCTGGTGATCGGGGCGACCGCCGCGTGGTCAAAGAAAACCAGGTTTTCCCGCTCCGGGAATTCCTGCTTGAGCTCTGCGGAAATCTCGATCATTTGTCTTTTTCTTCCCTGCCCTGCTTTCTGCTTTCCAGATAAAGACTGCGCATCTCCGGGTCTTGAAGAATATAGCTTTTCAGCCGCTGCTCGCGTGTTTGATTGCGCTTCCTTCTCTGGAACGATACCCACAACCAGCCGGAGGCGATGATTAACAAAATCGCAACGCCGCCAATCAGGATTATAAACACCGACGGGCTGTAACCAGCTCTTGCCGAATATGAGAAGCCCGCGTTTATCACCAGGAAAAAAGGGATATTCATCTGCTATGATCAGTCCTTAATTTCTTTGCTCCCCCAGCCGGGTGAGGGCTCAGTCGTTTCGCTGTCGGCAATGATTGATTCCACCGGCTTCAATCATTTTTCCTTTGGAGAGTCATTCCTGGATTTGGCCTTTGACCCGGAAGCAGTTTTGAATTTTTCCTCCAGCTGGTCCAGCCTTGAGCTCAGCCGGCGGAACTGGCTTTCAAGCGCAAAAAAGGATTCCTGGGATGCGGCAAAGTCGACAAAAAGCTTAACCAGAATCACAACCAGCGGGATCACAATGAAAATTATCTGGAACCAGTATCCGGGCACGCTCAGGCGCGAGATTGCGCTTGCTTCTTCCTTATGGCAGGCCGCAAACGAAAGCAATAGAGTCAACCACCAGCTTTTTCTCATCCCCCGCTCCTAACGGCTCGCCTCCATTATTATCTGCTGAAGCCGGGGCGAGGCTTTGCGGATTTTGCTCGACAAAAGCTGGTACATACCTACGATCACCTTGACCGCGGCTTTAGGCTCCTCCTCCAGCAGCTTGTAGAAAGCGCCGCGCTTGATCACAAGCAGATTGCTCTCTTGAGACACTATGGCCGTAACCGTCCTCGGCCCTTCCTCCAGCAAAGCGTTCTCGCCGAAATAATCCCCGGGACCCATCACTGTCAGCGTCCGCTCCTCGCCCTCGGAAAGCATCTTGGAAAGCCTGACCTGGCCGCTCACAACGATGTACATCGCCTCGCCTTTCATATTCTCGTAGAAGAGAGCCGTGCCTGCCGGGCAAGTTTTTTCCTCCACAATCCTGCTGATTACCGTCAGCTCGTGATCGGAAAGAGGCTTAAAAATCTCATTATCTCTCAGAGGCTTTACTTTAGTCACAGCACTCCCTCCAGTGAGTGATTTCTACATCCTTTCTTCTGCCTTAAAAATAGCAGATAACCGGCTGCGTGAAACATTTTTCGCTCCCCCTACTCGGCAACGAATATATTTTATACGATTGGCCGGGGATTGGCAATTCGAATGCCGGGCCGGGTTGATAAGACTTTTCAAACGGCGCCGTCGCTCCTCTGGCAGTTGCGTAAAATCGACGATTGGGATACTCTAACAAAAATCGGATGACTCGATCCAGTCAAATGATGAAAAAATCTGGCGTTTGGTTTCCCCGGTGCCGGTGAGAGAAAAAATTTTGCTGGCCTGGAGCGGAGGCAAGGACAGCGCGCTCTCCCTTTATGAAATTACGAGAAAACAGGAATTTGAAATTCTCGCCCTGCTCACGACCATCACCCGGGATTATGACCGGGTGAGTATGCATGGCGTTCGCCGTGTTTTGCTCGAACAGCAGGCTGCTGCCGCGGGCTTTGCGCTGGAGCAAGTTTATATTCCGGCCAATTCATCAAACCAGGAATACGAGTCCAGGATGAAAGAGGCGCTCGCGAAGTACCACAGCCGCGGGATCACAGGGGTTGCCTTTGGCGACATTTTTCTTGAGGATTTGAGGAAATATCGCGAGAAGAGGTTGAGCGAACTCGGGTTGAGGGGAATTTTCCCCTTGTGGAGGCAAGAAACCGCGGAACTGGCTCGCGCCTTTATAGCGGAAGGCTTCAGAGCTGTTACCGCCAGCGTTGACCATAAATTCCTGGACCAAAGTTTTGTGGGCCGGGAATTTGATCACCAGTTCTTGTCCGACCTGCCAAAAGGCGTTGACCCCTGCGGAGAAAACGGAGAGTTTCACTCATTCGTCTATGCCGGGCCGATTTTCAATAAGACCATCTTGGTCCAAAAGGGAGAAGTCGTTTTCAGGGAAAATCGATTTTATTACTGCGATCTGTCACCCTTGGTTCGTTCATCTCCTTGACCAGAAACGGGCGACTGTTCCATGCGGCACCATCTTATTCAGTTTCGCCTTTCTGCAATATAGATGTCTCTGCCCGCGCGGCTTGACACGCGGGTTTTGGCGTGTTTTACTCGATTCAGAACTTTGAAAAGGAGCAAACCGGTTTCAAGGCAAGCCCGGTGAAAATCCGGCGCGGACCCGCCACTGTGAACGGCGAGAAATCCGCTTCCTATGCCACTGTCCCGCGTATCCCGGGATGGGAAGGCGAGCGGATGCTGCCGAAGCCAGGAAACTTGGCCGGTTTGCAAGACACTTTCCCCGAGGTTCGGGAAAGCCCGGATAAAAGTCCCCGACTTCCCGACTCGGAGTTGGGGATTTTTGTTGTGAGAAAATTTTTCATGTGCGCTATTTTCCTGGCGCTGGCTGGAAATTCTCTTTCCTGCCGGAAAGGCCTCAGCCAAGACAAGGATTTGGCATCCAGCCCCAGGATCGTATCTCTTGCGCCCAATCTAACGGAGATTGTTTTCGCGCTTTCGATGGGAGATCATCTGGCGGGCGTCACTGACTTTTGCGATTATCCGCCTGAAGCCAGAACCAAACCCCGGCTCGGCGGCTTAAAAAACATCAGTCTGGAAGCTGTCCTCGCAAAAAATCCGGACATCATCTTCGCAACCAAAGACGGGAACGACCTTACGCTCATCGCGGAATTGCAGCGTTTCGGCCTCAAGGTGGAGGCTTACCAGCCGCGGACTATCGATGAAGTTCTCGATACCATTCTCGGGATCGGTAAAGAATTAGGCCGGCAGAATCAAGCTGAACAGCTTGTCGCGCATCTAAGGGACCAGGGACGGTTTGTCGTGAATTCTGTGGCCGGAGCGAAGCCGGTGTCAGTTCTGCTCGCGTATCAGAGAGAGCCGCTGATTCTTGCCGGGCCGGGAACTTTCGCCGATGACCTGATCAAAAAGGCCGGCGGAATCAACATAGCCGCGGACGCGAAAATTCCCTATCCGATCTATTCAATGGAAATTGTAATTGCGAAAAGGCCGGAATTTATCTTGGATGTTTCAATGAGCGAACCGGACAGTGTGGACAAAGCGCGTGAACAGTTTTGGTCCCGCTGGCCGGACATTCCGGCTGTAAAAAACGGAAAAGTCGCGGTGATGAATCCCGACCTCATAAACAGACCCGGACCGCGCCTTTTTACGGGACTCATCCAGATGGCCGAAATCCTGCACCCGGAAAGATTTAAGGTGAAGAAATAGATGGCGCTGGTTACCAGGTCCAGGCTGTTCTCGATTTTGGGGCTGTTTCTCCTGGCGCTTATTTTTTCAATTTTGTTTGCGCTTTTTTTCGGGCCAGCCAGGATCAATTTCAACTTTTTTGAAATGACGCGCCAGTTCATTGCCCTGCTCAGGTCAGAGCCATTAAGCGGAGACGGCGCTATCGTGTTCCGCGTCCGCCTGCCCCGGGCGTTGCTCGCAGTCCTGGTTGGCGGAGGACTTGCGCTTGCCGGCGCGAGTTTCCAGGCCCTGCTTCGAAACCCCCTTGCCGATCCCTATATCCTGGGCGTGAGCGGCGGCTCTGCATTCGCGGCAATAATCGGGATGATCTTTTCGTCATCGTTCAGTTTCGGGGCGGTTCCGATCTTCGCGTTCCTGGGAGCGCTGGCTGCCATTTTTTTGGCAATTGCGGCCGCGCGCACCAGCGGCAAGCTCCCGGTCATAACCCTGCTTCTGGCCGGTGTTGTGGTCAATGCCTTTTTTGCCGCGCTGGTGATGTTTCTTTTGAGCGTGTCCTCCAGCCGGCATCTGCCCAGCGCAATTTATTGGATGATGGGCCAGATCAGTTCCCGGAGCTACTCCGCCATCGGACTCACCGCACTCTACTACCTTCCCGCTCTTTTGGTTTTGCTCGCGCTTGGCCGGGACTTCAACTTGTTTGCGCTTGGCGAGGAGCCGGCCGGGCAACTCGGAGTGAATGTGGAGAGGAGCAAGCTGCTGGTGTCCATCTTCGCTAGTCTGCTCACAGCCGTTGCGGTGTCAGTGAGCGGCCTGATCGGATTTGTGGGGCTGATGGTTCCGCATATCATCCGCATGGCCTTTGGACCCGACCACCGCCTGCTCCTTCCCGCAAGTTTTTTGTTCGGCGGCATTTTTCTTTTGCTCTGCGACCTCGTTGCAAGAGTCATAATCGCTCCTGCCGAGCTCCCCGTGGGAGTAATCACCGCGATCCTGGGGGGGCCTTTTTTCATCTGGCTTCTGCACCGAAGCCGGGAGCAATTCAGCAGATGAAGTTCAAGACTCTGGAGGTCCGCGGGCTCAGCTTTTCCTTTGAACCGGGAAAGCCGGTTTTAAGCCAGCTGACTTTTGCTCTGGAAACCGGAGAGATGCTTGGAGTGATCGGCCCTAACGGCTCCGGCAAGAGCACGCTGATTAGAGTTTTAGCGAATGCGCTGGCGCCGGATTCAGGCCAAATCTTGGTCAAAGAAATGGCGATCCAGAAATTCAGCCGGAGAGAGCTGGCGCGAAAAATTGCCGTGATTCCACAGCAAAGCCAGATCGATTTTCCGTTTCGAGTTCTGGAGGTGGTTTTGATGGGAAGAGCGCCCTATCTCAAGCGATTTGAACTTGAAAGCAAACGCGATCTCGAGATCGCGAGGGCCGCACTCGCATCAACTGATGGTCTCGAGCTGGAAAACAGGTTCATCGATGAAATCTCGGGCGGGGAAAAGCAGAGGGTCATTCTTGCGCGCGCGCTTGCTCAGGAGCCTGAAATTTTGCTGGCGGACGAGCCGACCACATATCTGGATCTTCATCACCAGACGAAATTTATGAGCCTGCTCTCGGAACTCAGGAGGCAGAAGAACATCTCCATCCTTTTTTCCACCCACGATTTGAATCTGGCGAGTTTGTTCGCGGACCGCATTCTGGTGCTTGACCGCGGGCAAGTTGCCGGGCTTGGCAAGCCGGAAGAAGTGCTGGAAGCGGACATAATCAGCAAGATTTACGGCATCAGGCTGAAAGCGGTCCCCCGAATCCTTTCCAAAAAGCCTTTGCTGGTGCCGGAACTTGACTCGGAGATGACAGCGCTAAAGAACTATGCTACAAAATCTGAAGATGGAAGTCAAGGTCAGGCTGACCAGTAGTTGACGCGCGGCAAAATTGAGCTTAACACTTGCATCTTTTAAAATTTTTTCCTATTATGGGAGTGTCATCAGGGAACTGGTTTAATTAAGAGGAAAAAGCAAGGCGGGCTGAGGGTAATGAAGGATATTTCCGAGGGACTGGGCAAAACCTTTCCTCTTTCAGTCTTAAATCGAAAAGAGATTGAACTGGTCGCAGCCGATGCAACCGGGCTACAGCTTAGCGAGGGGGAGTCACTCTTCCATCCCGGAAGTCCGAACGACGCGCTTCATATGGTGATCGCCGGCGGCATCAAGTTATTCCGGATCAACTCTTCCAACAGCCGCCTGATTCTCGATTTTTTCGGCCCCGGGGAACTGGTGGTTGAGGACAGCATTTTGAAGGATGTTGCTCACAATTCTGAGGCCCGTCCGGTGGGTGAAGCGCAGGTTGTCAAAATCGGCTTCAAGGTTCTGCAGAAGCTGTTAGAATCGAACTCTAAATTTTCCCAGGCCTGCCTGGATATGCTCTCAAGCCAGATTTTCGGCTATCGCGAGCGGCTGGAACTGCTGGTGTTCAAGGATGTTGAAGCCCGGTTGGCCTTTGCCTTGCTCAATCTCGCGGGCAAATTCGGGAAGAAAGAGCAGCAAGGCACTATGATCAGCGTTAAGATTACGCACCAGGATATCTCCGACTATATAGCCGCCAGCCGAGAGACAGTAAGTCTCTGCCTGGGCCAGTTTAGGCGTAAGCGCTTGATCGCGACCGAAGGCCGGCGGCTCATCATTTCAGACTTGAAAGCGCTCCGGAAAATAGCGGCAACTTAGCCTGGGAAACAATCAATTGCTCCCCACATACTTCTCGGTCCCAGGGGCGGGTTTCTCAACCATTTTATCAAGCCGGGACGGGTTATAAAAATTCCAAACTCTGTCCCCTTTTTGGTTTTCCGGCCTGCCTGTTTTAGAATGAAACTATGCGATTGATCGACCGCTTCATTGAACACCTGCGCGTTGAGCGGGGAATGAGCAGTAAGACCCTGGAATCTTATTCCCGGGAACTGGTTCGCTTCAAGGATTGGCTGGGCAGGAAAACCTGGTCCCAGGTGAAGGCCCAGGATATTCAGCGATACCTTGCCGCGCTTAACCAGGCGGGATTGAGTCCGAGATCCATTTTCCATAACCTGGCTGTATTCAGAAGCTTCTATCGATTTTTGCTGGAAGAAGATATTGTTCAAAACGCTCCCGCAGAACTTGTCGAGTTTCCTAAACTGCCGAAAAAATTGCCGGGGGTTTTAAGCATCGAGGAAGTTGCAAAGATTATCAGCGCGGCCAATGATGATTCAGCTACCGGGATAAGAGACCGCGCCATCTTAGAGCTGCTTTACGCTTGCGGTCTTCGGGTGAGCGAGCTTACCGAACTCAAGCTGGATCAGCTTCATCTTGAGCAGGGATTTCTCCTGGCCTACGGCAAGGGCAAAAAGGAGCGGGTGGTCCCGATCGGCGAGCCGGCGCTGATTGCGCTGAAAAAATACTTCGCCCAAAGCCGGCCCTTCCTTGATAAAAGCGGGGCAGCGCGGCAAATTTTTTTGAGCCGGCAGGCCAGGAAGCTGAGCCGGCAATCGGTTTTCAAGATGATAAAGAAAATGGCGATCAAGGCCGGGGTCAAAACAAGCATCTCTCCGCACACCTTCCGCCATTCCTTTGCCACGCACTTGCTGGAGGGAGGCGCGGACCTTCGCATCGTCCAGGTCTTGCTCGGCCACTCGGACATTTCCGCGACCCAGATTTACACTCATCTTGACCGGCAACGGTTGTTAAAGGAATATGATGATAAACATCCGCGATCAAGAACAGGGAAAAGGAGCGGCCAGATGTTATCTCCGGCTTGCACAAAGGAGCGCTCAACCGCGGAGCCGGGAGAAACCCCCAGCTAAAACCGGAGGCTTAAATGGGCGAGGTTGATTTTTATCGGACCAATCGCGCGAAGATAAGCGAATGGGCGAAAAATAAAGGCGCTCGTTACAAATATATCGAGTACCTGCTCCTGGCTCCGGATTTCTTTTACCTGCTGGTGCGGCTGATGACGGACAAGCGGGTTCCGCTTAAGGCAAAACTGAAAATCGGGGTGGTCATTGCTTACTACCTTTCTCCTCTTGACATCATTCCCGAGGCGCTGCTCGGCCCGATCGGATACAGCGATGATCTTGTTCTTGCGGTCTGGAGCGTGAACAGCCTGCTCCATTCGGTTGATCGCCAGGTGCTGGTTGAGAACTGGCCTTCGGACGCCGACCTCTTCGCCACTGTGGAGAGGATTATGTCCGTTGCCGACCAGTGGCTGGGCAGGGGCGCGTATCGGAGGTTAAAGAATTTTTTCAAATCTAAAGTCGATTAGATTAAAACCGAGCGGCGGGCCGCGTGCTCAGTTCTTTTGCTTTCTGACTTCCACTGCCTGGCCTATTCCGGCTTTGAGCCGGAGCGCGGCGCTGTCGCAGGCAAGCGCAATTTCGAGCAAGCCCGAGCTTCCGATGATCGCGAGCAGAGAGCCTTTAGGATGATCGCCGTAGCTCAAAGCAATTCCCCGGATTTCCTTGCCCATAATTCTCACTATGGAATCCTCGGAAACCTGGTCTGCCCTTATATTAGTGATAAGATTTCCAAACCGGTCGACATAAATGATAGTCCCGACTATGCGGCTTTCGTTTGCGACCGGCGCGGGCCGCTCGATCCGGACCGGGTCAGTAATTAGCGCGCCGAGCTCAGCGGGATCAACTCCTTTTGCGAGATGCGCGGACACCGGGGCAAAAATATCCCGGGCGTGAAAAGTATGGCTCACTTTTTCCAGAAAAAATTGCGGCCTGTTAAGATGATATACCCGAGCCTGGTCGTTTAAAAAATCCGTAAACAGTCCATTGTCCGGCCCGACCAGAAACTGCCTGTTTGCTTGAACCACAATCGGCCTCCTCGATGTTCCCACCCCCGGGTCCACCACGGCCATGTGAACGGTTGCGTCCGGAAAATATCTGTGGGCGGTAAAGAGAAGGAACCCGGCCTGTTGAATGTGCTGGGGAGTAATGCTATGGGTGATGTCAACCAGCCTGGCCCGGGGGAAAATGTTTAAGATTACTCCTTTGACCATCCCGACATAGGCATCATCCAGCCCGAAGTCAGTGGTAAGCGTGATTATGCCGGAGCGGTTCAGATCCGCCATAGGTTTTTAGCTTTCCGGATGGGCATAGACTCCAGCTCGTGAATTTCGCCAAAGGTTCTCATTCCGATTTTTTGCGCAAGCTCGAGCAAGGATATAAACGCCCTTGCGCAAACCCAGGCGTCGCCGAGCGCGCGGTGTCTGCTGCTGGGGCTGGAGGCGATCCCGAATTCGAGTCCGAAATAGTTTGCGATGTGATCCAGGGAGTAACCCGGAAGGTCAAAGATCAGCCTCTTGCTCAGCCGCACCGTGCAAAAAGTGGGAATCGTAAGCTCCTTGAGATTCAGGAACCTTGCTTCCTGGTCAATGTAGCTGCGGTCAAAACTCGCGCGATGAGCCACAAACACGCCGTTCTTCAAATGTGAAAAAAACCAGGGGTAAACCTCCTTGGGCTTGGGCGCGGCCGCAAGCATCCGATTGTTTATGCCGGTGAGGTTCTGGGCAAAGGCTGAAACCGGCCGGCCCGGGTCAACAAGGGTGTGGATCACCCGCTGCATTTCTCCTTGGCGCACTTTGATCGCGGCGATCTCGATGATCCTGTCTATGGACCGGTCTCCCGTGGTCTCAACATCAACAACCCAGAAGGGCACGGCCTCGATGGGCATTTCTTCGAGCCGCTCGAAAAGCATCCTGTCCCGGGCGATCTTGGTCTCGAGCAGGCTTCTGAGTTCCGCGATTTTGTCAGACCTGTTCATTTTGGTTTAATGTTTAGACAAGTGCGAGTTCAAATAGTTTTTGATCCGGATCATCATTTTCTGGTCGGGCTCAATCTCCATTGCCTTTTTCAGGAGATTGATGGTCTTCTCGTGGCTCATCATTATCTGGTGGCAGATGTCGCATTTTTGGAGATGGAGGTCCATTTCTTTTTTCAATTCGGAGTCCATCTCGCCGTCAATATAATCATCCATATACTGAAGCACATCGTTGCAGTTGAGCTTTGCCATTTTCAGCCTCCTTCAAACAACTGACGGTAGAACGCATCAAGTCTTTTTCGCAAAAAGAGCCTGGCGCGGTGAAGCCTGCTCTTGACCGCAGCCGGGCTTAAATCCAGAAGTCGGCCGACTTCTTCCGTGCTCAGGCCGTCAACATCCCTTAAAATAAGCACGGTTTTGAAATCGTCCGGAAGCTGCTCAATGGCCGCGCTTATCAGCCTGAGCGCTTCTTCGGTGAGAAGCTCATCATCGGGCCGGCTGCTCCATTCCGCGCTGCCTCGCTTTTCAACCTGCTCCTCCAGATATTTGCCCAGGGTTTCGAGCGGGAGCATATCCGCGCCCCGCTTCTCCCTCATCTTCATATAAGTGGTGTTTATTGCCACCCGGTAAAGCCAGCTGGCGAAGCTGGATTCTCCCTTGAAGGAATCAAGCTTCTGAAAGAGCCGGAGGAACACCTCTTGAATTACCTCTTCCGCGTCCTGGGGATTGCGCAGAATGCCGTAGGCCAGGCGGTAGATCCGGGACTGGTAACGATTGAGAAGTTCGCTCAGAACTTCCTTCTCGCCGGCCTGAAACTTCTCAACCAGCTCCTGGTCTGAAAGTTCAGAAAGCTCCTGATTTGCCCGCTCGCCCATCTCCTTAAAATTCGGCTTCCTCTCCAAGCAAATATCTTTCCGCCATCCAGCCCTGGACTCCCAGGTTGGTTTCAACAAAATAGAAAGTGGTGCCCGGCGAAAAAAGCCTGATTTTAACCACTTTGATTTTGGCGCCGGGCGCGACCGTATCCACTACTCCTTTCAGCTTGCCCTCCGGAGTGATCTCCTGATAGATCCGGACATTTCCCCACTGTTTGATGTATTCCTGGGGAGCGCTCACGGTGAGAGACCTCGCTTCAATCAAGGTCATCCTTTTCTCCTGCTCAATGGCCTTGAGAAGATTTTCCACATCCGCATCCAGCTCTTTAACCTGCTTATTCTTGAGGCGTCCGTCCAATTCCCAGTATTTCCGGACCAAATTGCGATTAACCGGAAACATCTCTTCCAGTTGTCCCTTCGCGGAATCCAGTTTTTCCCGGTCCTTTGCCATCACCCCCTGGATCAACTGGATCGTTAATCTCGCCTGTTCCTCGGCCTTGGTGGCAAAGCTCAGCGCATCCTCCAATTTGCCATTGGCCTTTGCCTGATCAGCCTGGGTCATCAGGTTCCGGTAATTGTAAGTTTGGGCCTCGGCTGGATTGTAGCTCATTAATTCTTCATATGCCGCATTAGCTTTGGCAAACTGCAGGTTGAGCTGATCCGGCGTGACCTTTGCTTGCGGCATGCAGGAAAAAATAAAAAGCAAAAGTCCACGCCCAATAATCCTTTTCCCCATTGACTCTAATTTCCCGTTCATAAAATGTATTATAAACTTTTAACCTCCAACGGTCAATTCCGAACGGCTGCCGGGACGCGCCATAAAGGTCAATGCGGGATGAGACGCAGGAACTCCTTCCTGTTCACAAGACTTGCCCAGGTTTGACAATTAAAAATAATTATTTATACTCCCCAACTAGTCCCCATCGTCTAGCCAGGTCTAGGACATCGGGCTTTCAATCCGGTAACGCGGGTTCAAATCCCGCTGGGGACACCAAATAACTGCTTGAATCTTTTGGATTTCCCAAGACGGCCATTTTCGGTTGTGGAATCCGTTGTGTATTTTCAGAGGGGATTTCAGGGGAAACCGCATCCTCAATCTGCTCCACGATCTCGGCGCTGCGGCATTTTCGAGCCGGTCTCGGAGTGCTTTTCGCTGCTCCTCGGTAAGCTGTTATTGCCAAAAAGATTTGGGCCTCCAGGCGGCGTTTCAGTTTTTCCTGCAGTTAAGGAAGGATAAAACGCGCTTCCCGAAGGCTCGTTAGAAATCTAGCTAATTTCAAAATCATTGTCAAAAAAATAATTTATTACCTGGGCGGAAGCTGGATTGCGGGTGTTCCCGGCTTGCTTCATTTTCCAGTTCGCTTGTTTTTCTCTGATTCAATTATTCTGGCAATAGCGTTCCGAGCGTCCGGTGACAGGTTCGGCCAGGCGTCCACAACTGCTTTCAGGCCGGCATCGGTTGTGGAATCGGTTATGTATCCGGTTATGGTTTTTGCGGGTTCTTTCGGAGTCCGGGCAAGTTCCGGTTCTGTCCGATTTTCTAATGCAACTCTTTGATTTTCTCCGGCTTTTTGCGGGTTCTGTCCCTCGGAGTGCTCTAAGCGTTCAAGCTGGCTTTTAGGTTCAAATCCCGCTGGGGACACCACATTAAAAACTCAGCGCTGACATTTTGAGCGATAGGAGTTTCTTGGTTAGGTCTCCGGAAGGTAGATTACTCTGTCGATATCAAGAACCGTTATCTGTCCGTCGCCATCCAAATCTGATTTAGTCAATGTTCCCGCACAATTATGACAGTTATAAATCGTTTTCAAGTACTTTTTTTCCAGCAATTTCGGGATGTAATCATAAAATTTCTTTTCGTTGGGATATCTTGCCTTAAAAAACTCGTATAAACCCATCGTGCCTTTTGAAGAATTGCACTTTTTGCACGCGAACACCTGATTATGAATTGCCTGAATTTTATCGCAAGTTGCACATGTTGGTTTGATTCTTAAAGACCTAGGAGCTATATGGTCCATGCTGAGATTATCCGTAGAGCCGCAATATCCACATTTCTTGTCCAATTTCAAGAGTTGCAAATCCTCACGGGTGATTTCTGACCAGGATTTTTGCCCATTTTTCAATTCTCGAAAAGTCTTTTTTATGAATCCATAATGTTGCTTTTTCGCATCCTTTCCGTCGGGAACGGAAAAGGCGCTTTTGGCGATTATTTTTGAGTATTGATAGAAAATCAAATCTTCTATTGTTTTAACATCTCTGTCTGGCATTTCCGTCCTCCTCTCCTATAGATAACTGTAAAAGTAATGTCATGTTCTAGGTAAAAAAAGAGGGAAGCTCGGATTGATGGAAACAGGCTCGGAGGCACGATTGGGAGGCCGCCATATCATGGAAAGTATCGC
>Ga0315280_10000636_pt1 | contig 65002 bp, 54 predicted proteins | sample YL17G06_40_MG_FD_203697 | JGI IMG/M metagenome (GOLD analysis project Ga0315280, IMG submission 203697) | Sediment microbial communities from Yellowstone Lake, YNP, Wyoming, USA - YL17G06_40 | ecosystem: Environmental > Aquatic > Freshwater > Lake > Sediment | place: USA: Wyoming | collected... | reverse complement strand
TGTCGTTCCTTGACCACCACCTGCGCTGCGGTAACTCGCTCGTCGGGGCGTGGGTCGAGGGAGATCTGTCCAGGGAGCCGCCGATCCTCGACAAGCGCGGAAAAGAGGTCAACCGAGACAGGAGTCAACTGGTACTGGGATACTATGACACCCTGCGCAGCCGCCACCTGGAGGGCTTTCTGCGCACCCTGTCCGAGATTGAAGAGACGCCAACGGTCGACGCCGAATCCGAGGGTCGCAAGAACCATCTCTACACGACTTTCGACGAGCTGCGCGACCCTTACCGCCAGGTTGCAAATGTGTGGCTCAGCCCCTACTTCACGCCGCCAGGTTCGCTGATCAACTTCAGACGGAACCCGGATATGCCACCTCCGGTGCTGGCGAGTCAGTATCACGAAGCGGTGGAGGCACTAGCTGCGGGCGCGGGATCCGAGCAATGGGCGGCGCTGGTTGCGCGTCGGTGGTTCCAGGCAGCGCAGAAAGTCGCCGGCGATAACCATTTCTTCCACTGGGAACTGGAGTTCCCGGAAGTGTGGTACGAGCGCGGCCGGCGCAAGGAGAACCCTGGATTCGATGCGGTGATAGGGAACCCGCCGTATGTGCGCGTTCGCCGGCTACGGGAATTGGGCGATTCGGCTATTCCGTACTGCGAATCGGGTCGTTTCGAGTGCGCGCGGCATGTGTGGGACCTCTATCTACTCTTCCTCGAACAAGCGTCACGCCTCCTGCATAGGGACGGCTATGCGGCGTTGATCGTGCCGGTCCAGACCCTGCACCAGCCGAACTGCGAGTCCATCCGGCAGCTGCTCACCCACGAAGCCACGATTCGGCAGGTCATCGAAACAGGGTCGGGCGAGATCTTTGAGGATGCCATTGTCAGAACGTGCATCCCGATCTTCCAACGACGGACACCGACCGCGGACGACCAAGTAGTCCTCCTAGACGCGGGCGGTAGCGCCGACATACACAGTGTGCCGCCAACCGTGGTGCCCCACTCGGCGCTGGCAGAGGCCCCCGGCTGCAGCCTCAAGCCCGATCTGCACAGCTACGCCGACATCAGCGGACGCATCCTCGCCACGGCTGTGCCTCTGAGCCAGATATGCTATGTGACGTTCGGTCTTCGATCATGCGCCCCGGGCAAGGGTCAGGGAGGAAAAGACAGGCTGATAGAAGCATCTCCCGGCTCGCCGGAAAGCCGCCCGTACATGGAAGGTCGAGAGATCGAGCGGTACGTGACCCACTGGCTCGGGCGGTTCATAGCTTACCGGCCGGCGCAGATGTACAGCCCAAGGCGTCCCGAGTTGTTCGAATGCTCGAAGATTGTGTCGCAGAGTATGCTGTCGGGCAAGCGCCTTGTTGCGACTTTCGATGACGAGCGGCGCTTCGTGGAGCAAAGCCTCGTATGCATTATCCCCCACGGCGTGCTGACACCCGCGTCGGAGTCTCGCGGCTACGATCTCCGTTATCTGCTCTCGCTGGTAAACTCTCGGCTGCTCTCGAATTACTACGGAGCAATGATCATCGGAGACTCACTTGGCGGTGGTCTGATTCATGCTACTCCAGGAGCGCAAGGGCAGTTGCCTATCCGCCGCATCCACTTCACGACGCCCGCGAATGAGCGGACGGCGTTGGTGGAAGAGTTGAAGGGGATGTACAACCAGTGGGCGGCGTCACAAGTGGACCCGGGCGAGACAATCCTGGCACGCGTGGAAGGTCTGCTCCCGAGAGACGAAAATGGCCGCTTCCTCGCTTTCGCGCCGGGCGCCACCGGCGCGGAGGAGAAGTCGGACGTCGTCCACGATTTCCTTGCCTACCTCGCGGAGCAGATGATCGAGCTGAACAAGCAGAAGCAAGCCGAGGTCAAGCGTCTCCTGGAATGGCTGGAAACCGAGGTCACCCACGACCTGAATGACCTGCGCCAGAAGACACGCATCCACGAATACCACGAGGGCAACCTCGATGATCTCTTGGCGGCCCTGCGCGCCAACGACAAGGCGCTCAGCTGCATCGCCCATCGCAGCGATTTCCAGAGCGACCTGCGCCGCGAGTTCGATATCAGCCTTTCTCGATTGACGCCTCTCAAGGCGCGAATCGCCGCCACCGACGCGCTGATTGACCAAATGGTCTACCGCTTATACGGCCTTACGGAAGAGGAGATCGCGGTCGTCGCTGGTGCGGCCGTCAAAGTCATCAACCACCATGGCGACTAGGTGTTGAAGCTGCATGAGGTTTAGCGAGAAGCTCCATCCCGTCGAATCGGAGGCGTCGCATGCACGACTCGCATCAGGCTTTCAACGAGCTGCTTCGCGGAATCATGACCCATTCGGTACCTGAGGGACTACGGGCTCTGCTCCGCGGTCTCTGGCCAATCATCCCAGTGGTGATCATACTGCTGTTTATCAAGGAACGGATACGGCGGTCCGAACGCGAGCGCGCGCAGCGGGCGAGGCGCGTCGAGCGCGACAACGAATACCGCCGAATGGCGAAGCTTCTTCGGGAGGAGAACGAGAAGACGTCGCGCCGCGACGAATAGCCTAACCGACTATGGCGTTGCGCCGCGCAGCATCACCGCCGCACGGCCGAGCGCCTCGTCTTAGAGCCTATCCTGGAAAGCGCAACTGTCATCCTGAGCGTAAGCGAAGGATCTTGGCGGCGAGTTGGGCCAGGCTCGCAAGATTCTTCGGCTCCGCCTCAGAATGACATTCCGGTCCGTGCCCATGCGTCTTTCGGATAGGCTCTTACGCGCTGACGCTTGAGCCGCAGCCGCCGACCAGGCTCAGGCTGCCCATTCGCGCCATCGTCCTGGCGGCCCCGCCGGCATAGACAGCACAACGAGCCGCCGCCGATAGCCCCGCTGCCGCGCCCGCTGGAATCTCTCGCAGCACCTCGCATCCCACTCCGCCGACGTAGACCCATCCCACGCCGGCGCTAATGCACCCCCTCTGTCATCGTGCTGTGGATCGCGCCATCCCCGGCAGGTCTGTTCGCCCCTCGATCCCCCTTGCATCTGGAGCAAAGAGGTGCGGTGTCAATCGGGCTCCCCGTGTGTACGGTAGAGCCGCCTGGAGAGCCGCCCTCCTGGTGCCATAGTGACAGAGGGGTAGACCACACGCGGCAGGCGATACGCGGTGACGATCACCCCAGAGAAGAACGTCACTCGGCGAGGGATGCTCGGCGCCCTAAGGGGCACCGGAAGTAGCAGTATCAATGCCCGAACGGGATTACCCCTCGTTCCGACGGCCAGAAGCTCACCGGACATGAGCCGACGTCAGGGATGTATCAACGCCCGAACGGGGTTATCCCTCGTTCCGACAGTCATAGCCCTGGCTGGTCCTGATGACGAGATGGATCGTATCAATGCCCGAACGGCATTACCCCTGATTCCTACGAGACAATGGAGGGACTGTTTGCGGAGTGATTTTGCGGCGTTTCAATGCCCGAACGGCATTACCCCTGATTCCTACCTCATTCGTGTGAACGAAGAGATCAGAAGACTCATTGAACGTTTCAATGCCCGAACGGCATTACCCCTGATTCCTACTCCGGGACGTGCTGATTCATTTCGGCGTCGAAAGGTTTCAATGCCCGAACGGCATTACCCCTGATTCCTACTACAGAGATGCTGTGGGCGCGTTTCTCGAGCCCCTGGACGTTTCAATGCCCGAACGGCATTACCCCTGATTCCGACGTATACACCAATGAGTGGCGATATCCATTCGTCATCGCGTTTCAATGCCCGAACGGCATGGGTGCCCGCTGCAGCGGCAGTGACCAGGATTATCCCGGAACACCTTCGTTTCAATGCCCGAACGGCATGGGTGCCCGCTGCAGCCGCGCCATCGACGCGATCAGGCAGGCGAAGTGATGTTTCAATGCCCGAACGGCATGAGTGCCCGCTGCAACCCGTGATGAGCACGGCCGCTAACATACCGTACATGTATCAATGCCCGAACGGCATGGGTGCCCGCTGCAGCTCGACAATGCCATCCAGAGAGCCAGGCGTAAGCTGTTTCAATGCCCGAACGGCATGGGTGCCCGCTGCAGCATGGGCCATCAGATGTGTCTGGACCAACGCGGGAGTTTCAATGCCCGAACGGCATGGGTGCCCGCTGCAGCCTTCGCTCAGATTGGTGATCGCAGGGTCACAAAGGTTTCAATGCCCGAACGGCATAAGTGCCCGCTGCAGCAAGAGTATGGCTGAAGAAAGTGCCCGAACCGATGTTTCAATGCCCGAACGGCATAAGTGCCCGCTGCAGCCTCGCGATTGCGGCGGCGTTGACGCGCGCCCTGGAGTTTCAATGCCCGAACGGCATAAGTGCCCGCTGCAGCCTGAAAACCAGCCGGCAGATAAGCAGACTGTTAGTGTTTCAATGCCCGAACGGCATAAGTGCCCGCTGCAGCCAGTGCACCTTGTCGACTGGGCGAAGAGCTTGGGTTTCAATGCCCGAACGGCATAAGTGCCCGCTGCAGCTCAGATCAGATACGGGATGGTGCGATGAAGCTAGTTTCAATGCCCGAACGGCATAAGTGCCCGCTGCAGCCCTCAGTGATGAAGCCGATGCTAGCATAGCGATGTTTCAATGCCCGAACGGCATAAGTGCCCGCTGCAGCGCAGACGCCAGCGGACCCTTGTCCAAAGTGTGGGTTTCAATGCCCGAACGGCATAAGTGCCCGCTGCAGCCTACACGCTGTCGGTAACCGGCGCCTCGACGATGTTTCAATGCCCGAACGGCATAAGTGCCCGCTGCAGCCCATCCTGATGGCGGGTCTGCTGCATGATGTCGGGTTTCAATGCCCGAACGGCATAAGTGCCCGCTGCAGCCAGCGTTCGACCTCCTCCAAGCCGAGTACGGCTGGTTTCAATGCCCGAACGGCATAAGTGCCCGCTGCAGCGCACACCGCCGCATGAGCGGACGAGTCGCCATGCGTTTCAATGCCCGAACGGCATAAGTGCCCGCTGCAGCGCGCACCATCCGCATCCCGCGGGCGGCAATCGTGTTTCAATGCCCGAACGGCATAAGTGCCCGCTGCAGCGGTGCTCGAGGGCATCCACCGCGCGCACCGCGGCGTTTCAATGCCCGAACGGCATAAGTGCCCGCTGCAGCTCAGGGAGGCGAAGCGATGGTGCATCACGGGGCGGTTTCAATGCCCGAACGGCATAAGTGCCCGCTGCAGCGCGCGCCCCGGCATCCGGGATGGCGCGGGTCGATGTTTCAATGCCCGAACGGCATAAGTGCCCGCTGCAGCGGGGACGAGGCGGAGCCGGGCGACGGCGCGAGCGTTTCAATGCCCGAACGGCATAAGTGCCCGCTGCAGCCGCGACGCCGAGGCGCTATGGCGCGTCGCGGTCGTTTCAATGCCCGAACGGCATAAGTGCCCGCTGCAGCCGGACGACGCTGGCGAAGCTTGTGGCGGGCAAGGTTTCAATGCCCGAACGGCATAAGTGCCCGCTGCAGCGAGATTACGGGGCGTACCATACTCTCGATCGCAGGTTTCAATGCCCGAACGGCATAAGTGCCCGCTGCAGCGGGTCTTCCCCGCGGCGCCTGGGGTTCGCACGCCGTTTCAATGCCCGAACGGCATAAGTGCCCGCTGCAGCGTCGAGGTGCGCGACGCATACCTCAAGCCATCCGTTTCAATGCCCGAACGGCATAAGTGCCCGCTGCAGCCGGCAAGCTGGAACTATCGATGGAGCTGATGGGTTTCAATGCCCGAACGGCATAAGTGCCCGCTGCAGCTGGAGGCGACGCTGGCAAATGCTAAGGCGTTTATGTTTCAATGCCCGAACGGCATAAGTGCCCGCTGCAGCCTGCGCGACACGACACACATGTGGACATAGGCAAGTTTCAATGCCCGAACGGCATAAGTGCCCGCTGCAGCGGCGGGCGCCTCGTTGGGCAAGCCGCAACCCCAGTTTCAATGCCCGAACGGCATAAGTGCCCGCTGCAGCGTTGGACGAGTCTGGGTACGGAGAGTACCTGTGGTTTCAATGCCCGAACGGCATAAGTGCCCGCTGCAGCCCCCTGTCCCCCTCCTGATTTGCAGTGGGCGGCCTGTTTCAATGCCCGAACGGCATAAGTGCCCGCTGCAGCGGAAACTGGTGCAATGCTCGGCCACTCGCCCAGGTTTCAATGCCCGAACGGCATAAGTGCCCGCTGCAGCACGCCCAAATTGCTCTCGCGTAGTGGATGGAGGTGTTTCAATGCCCGAACGGCATAAGTGCCCGCTGCAGCTCCACGCGGGCGATAGGCTGACCATTGAGTCGGCGTTTCAATGCCCGAACGGCATAAGTGCCCGCTGCAGCATGGCAGCCCCGTGGCCGTTACCGCCGCATTGCCGTTTCAATGCCCGAACGGCATAAGTGCCCGCTGCAGCTCTGGCGAACCACCATACGGCGCCGCCGTTGTCTTAAACGCACCCCGTATGTCAGCCAGGTAATACGTCGGTTCCCCGCCAATTGCAGTTCTCCTGCACTGCTGGTGTCGGGCTTGCGCGACGGAAGGCCCGGCGCTGTGCCTATGGCGCAACGAATGACGGCAGACCCCTTGCGCGAACCCCGTGCGTGGGCGGTCAGCGCCCAGGGTTCGCGCACGCCTGCGAGGTGCGACTGTCGCAGGCTTCGTACACGCTGGCCCACCGCACGCCATTCACCAGCCATGGGCCCAAGCAATCAGTTGTCGGTGGAAACCTCGGTCTGCCCCATCCCGCGCGTGGTTCCGACCCCGGTGCCGCAATAGGTGGCTACGCGGGCCAGGGCGGCGAGAGCCTTGATGTCGCTCTCCGCCACCAGGTTCGGCTTAAGCACTTCGAACATGACTTCGCCGATGAAGCCGATGTGGCTGCGACCGCGGTCCATTTCGACACGCTCGGTGCGCCCGGCACAAGCGCATACGGCAACATGACGTTCGACCGTCGCGAGCAGGCAATCGTCTATGCCGATTGGCGCGCAGACATTCCAGCGGTTGAGCCAACTGCCGAAGTAGTTCTCGGGCGAGGGCAAGACGATGGCCTTGCGGAAGTCCCCTGGCGCGTGGTGCGCGGTGGGCGTGAGCAGGCGCAGACGGAAGCGCGTACTGGTCGGCTTGGCCTGGGCGACCAGCTCCGGGTAAGACACCGAATCGCGAGACTCGACATCGCCGCGTAGCCGATAGCACAGCGGGCCGAGCTGTACGGAGGCGGAGCGTGAGGCTCCGTCTATGAGGAGCTGTGCCAGGGAGTCGACCAGCAAGGACACGTCGAAGAACCGGGAATCCGCGTCACCGGCGGCCGGCCACAGCGGGCTAATGGCATACGGCTTGGGCTGGTTGGCGTCATGCAGCCGGGCGGCAGTGTCGGGATCACCGGCCGCGACCCAGCCCAGGACCAGCGCTTGCAGCCCCGCACCGTGCTGAAACGGGGAAGCAGGCGGCGGCCCGTGCAGGTGGAAGCGCAGTTTCAGAGGCATGGGCGAAGAGCCTTACGGGTTGTTGTTGACATAATCTTGCGCGCCGAAGTGGCGCAGAAGGGGGCCGCCTGCTTGCGGCAGGCAGCTCACCCGGCAGCCGTCGTTAACGGAAGTGGCCGACGCCGTCGCGGCCAGCATCCTGAACTCCCTCCATCTTGGCCAGGTGCCATGCCAGGTTGTAGACCGCCTCGACCAGCGCAACCAGCGCTAGATGCGCAGGTGGCATCTGATGCAGGTGCTCTCGCCGCTCACCCCCGGATTGCACGTGAAACGCCAATCTTCGGGGCTGCTGTGCTCGACGGTCCTGATGCAGCGGTCAAGGAATGCCGGCGTCACTCCGTGCGGTAGCCCAGCTTTGGCGCGTTCGGTCAGACGCATCAGGATATGCGACCTAGCTTCAAGGGAGAGCTCGACTTGGGCCATGGTAACCGCCTGGGCCGCACGACAACCGGCTGCGAGATGGGTGGTTCGATCAGGCGCCCGCTGAAGTCACGGTCCTGGGATCTGACACAGCGAGTCCCGGTCAATCAGCACCGCGAGCTGGTTCTCGCGCAGCACCTCTGCGCAGCCGCAGCGGGTCAACTCCGAACTGAAGCTGCCTTTGGGGTCACTGGGGTTCTCACCCAGAACGATCTTCCTGGCCTGCTTCTTGTCTTCGGCATAGTATACGGCATGGACGCGCAACTGATGGACGCCGCCAATCGGCGCTTCGCGGGTTACATATACGCCTTGTATGCCGCGATGATGGTGATAAAACCCGGGCTGCCGGGCTTTGAACTGAATCTGGTCAAGCAGGGAGAGCGCGGCGCGGGCAGCACGATAGGCCGGGTCATTGAGGCGCTCGGCATTTTGGCGCATGAACGGAAACATCAGCGTCCTGACGCGCTCACGCCAGCTATCTAGAGTGGCCTCGATACCGACGTTGGCCGTTGGGTCTTGGCAGTAACCCAAGATGCCACTACGGCATTTGGTGTACTCATCAGCCAGCTTGCGCATGCACGGACAGGCGAAGTCCCTCGCATAGGGTTCTAGCTGGTCGAGCAGAGCCTCGACCTCGCGCTTGAGGATCCTGCGGCGGACGCGAAGCTCGTCGTCGGCCGCGGCGCGTTCGATTTGGGTGTCAAGGCCGTCGCAGATGCTGTACAGGGCCGCCAGCAGACGGGTGCGGACCTGCTCGCCATTGACCGGCATCTCTTTCGGGCAGGGAACGCCGATGGCGAAACCCAACTGCTCGCCGACCGTGTACGGCGGCGCCTTGCAAGCCAGCGGCATCTCGCGACGGTGGTACAGGCAGATGCCGGTGAGGGCTGAGACGCGCTCTTCTGTCCAGTTGCCGCTATCAGGCAGATACGTGTCCCGCGTCCTTGGGTCGTTGATGAGAGCGGCGGACAGCAGGTGATGGAACTCGCGGGAGAGGGTCGGGAAGCCGGCCGTGGGATAGTGTATGCCCTTGAGACGATTCCACACGTCATCCCAGGGGGCGGGCAGGACACTGAAATCGAGGTGCTCCGCCGCATGGCCGATGTCGTGCAGCCAGGTGGCCGCGCAGAGGGCGAGAAGCTCCTCCTGTCCAAAGAGAGAGCTGTCCTCCTGGAGCAGCGGATGCAGGATTTGCATCAGCAGCTCCTGCACCCGCTGGACATGGCCGCGGCCGTGCTCGACCATCTCGGGCACCTTGTCGCCGAGAGCGGCGTGGCGCCAGAAGCGGATGGCGTTCTCAGCGACCTTGCGGACTTTGTTGTCGGTTAGCAACGCCAGCATCTGCTCGCCCGGGCCGTGTAGATCGAGGGTAACTGGGCGCTCCTGCTTGAAGCGCAGGCTTAGCGCTTGACCGAAGAAGCCCGGCGTGCCGTCGGCTTCGTCGAACAGCACTCTGAGTTTGGGGGGTAGCGTTCCCAAGAGGTCCTTGCGCTGCTTCTCATCACTCGTTTGCTTGATTGCCTCGACTAGCCACTTCCAGTCCCGCCAGTGCGCCGCGTCGAAGGCAACGGGGAGCTTGGGGAGGTAGTTGATGACTGGCGAAGTGGCGTAAAGGTAAGTCAGCTCGATGGGCTCGAAGATCGCGGCGAGAAAGGTGGCGTAAGGGATCAGGCCCTTGAAGCCTCCGCTGATATTAAGGATGATGCAGTGGGTCTTGTGATGGCCATCGTAGGCCTTGGCCACGCATTCGGTGAAGACGCCGATCGCCTCCTGGCCCAACTGCTCCTTCTCAGGGTCAAGGCCGCAGATGACCTTGCGCTCGATATTGCCTTCAGTGAACTCGCCACCCTTGAAGTTGGCCTGCTTGAGGTAGGCCTTGTCAAAGGCCGCGCAAGCTTTGCCTTCTTCTTTTTCGTCATCTGAAGACAGCAGCAGAACCTTGTCGCCATTGGGCGGGCGATCCTGTTCGAGGTAGAACAGATGCAGGTAACTAAGCTCCTGGGGCATGCAGTCCTGGGTCGATCTCTGACGATGCGACTTGACATTGTCCTCGCCCAAGCTGAGCGCCACGGTCAGGGCTTGGCCCAAAGAGCTTGTTGGAGAAGCCAAGTCGTGTTCGGCCGTTCCGTAATCCCCGCTGCATCTTTCAACATAAGACCTGAGCTTTGCACACTCTCGGCATGTCGTGTCGTGGGACTCTCCTGGATGCAGCAGCGACGCGCCGACGGTGATGATGTGGCAGACAGGGCGGTTGTCAGTCGCTGCGCGCATCCGCTAACTCCGCTGGACTGCCATTCACGATGTATTCCGGGAGTTCCAAGGGAGGCCCGTTCTTCTTCCTATCCTGCAAGTGCTTGGGCAGATCGTCGATCTTGTCACCCGGGTGCTGCTGATAGGTCACTGTGCGTCCGAAGTGCTCGGGACCTCTCACCGCCAGCATGCGATAGAGATCGGCCACGTAGCTCAGCGCCAGGAATGAGTCTCGGTCCCCCGTGAACTTCTGGATGAAACCTTCGACCTGCGACTTGCCATCGGCAGACACAGCCATGAGATCCTCGAACGTGTTGTCGTGGAGCACGAGTTCGTCAATTCCAATCTGCACGCTGCCCAGGCCGAGGGGCCTGCCGTGACCGAGCTTGTGCGCCAAGCCGGGCTCGAGCTTCAACGTCCACAGAAGCAAACCCAACTCGACCTCTGACAGGTTCTCAAACGTGACTGTGAACCGAAACTCCGAGCCAAGATGGGAAAGCAGATAGGCAGTCATATTGAGCTTGGTGTGCGGATAGCCCTCCGGTTGCTTTCTTGCATTGAACGAGCCCTGATTAGCGAAGGAGTACTCCTGCGGCAACTTGGACTTCTGATGCCAGTAGAACTTGCGACCGCGAAGACAAGCGGCAGCGGGGCTAGTATTGTAGTCCTGGTTGGCTCTATCGGCGGATTTCAAGTAGAAGGGCCAGTACGACGCCTTTGGTTCGCCCAGGATTGGCAGGGTGACGGGAGATGTGGCCTGGTCATGCGCGAGATCGCTGTAGGCCGGGCCTATGCTCACCCGGCCAGCCAAAGGCGCCTTCCCGTTCACGGTGCCAAACAGCCGACAGGCGGGGCAGAGCTTGTCAAGGTCGTCGCATGGTCTCAGGCTGCTTGGCAGAAACTCGGCCGGGTGATGGTCGTAGTACTCAAGGAGCATGGCCACCGGTCCGAGCGCAACGGGATTGCCCGGCAGGCCCCTATTGTTTGTGAACTGGCATGTGACAAGCTGGCCGCTGAAAGGATGGTGGATCTCGCTGTTGCGATTGGCTAGGCTGGGACCTGTGTCACGCAGCGACTTGGTGCAGCGGTCCTCACAGATCCACTGGAACTCACCAACTAGCTGCGAGACATCCACTGTGCGGCCCGGGTCTCCGCCGATGACCGCATGGAACCTGAGATTATTGAAACGTTCGTTGCCTGTGTATCCGCCACGATCTGCGAAGTCAGGCGGAGGTACAACGTGGCCCGCTAAGCCGTTCCTCGAAAGCACTTTACATGTGCGGCTCGCGCCATTATCGGGGTGCTTATAGGTGAGAGAGCGGACTCGCCAGCAGTCGCCGACGCTCCACGTGTCTCCGCTTTGCGGTCGATAGGTGTTCACGAGCACGACCTGCTCGATCTCAGCGCCGACCGGCGGTGCGCTCTCCATCTGGGAATCAGGCGGACACTTCACCCATACTTGTTCGCCCGCCGTCCCGCCAATCGCTCCTGCGTCCACTAGAACCTTGTGGCGTGTGATGCGTCTGCTCTCGAACGTGTCCACCGCAAGGACATCAACGTATGGAGTGCACTCGGCGAGGAGTGAAGCGCCATCTGATGCAGTGCACCCGACCACGACCCAGGTGTGTGAATGCAGCTTCTCACATGCTATGTCCGTGATGTGAACAGGATGGTTCTGCGTCGTTTTCAGCCCCTTGGCGAGATAGATCGGCATCTTCGGGCGAATCTCGTCGCCTTCAGCGTCCGTCCCGTAGCTGAGTTCCTGAAAGCCCCAGCCATCCTTATCACTCAGCAACTTACCAACTCTTCGGCAATATCGGTCCCGGGGGGACATGAAGCCTCTGTCTCGCCTCCAGAGGGATCGCCCCCGCTTCTGTTTCTCGCCCGTCGGGACCTCGAACGTTGACAAGCAGGAATTCGTCGCTGCCTCCGCCACCGAGCGAATCATTCCGCGCAGGCTCGTCGAAGGGATGGCGAGCTTGCCCTCGAGATTGAAGAAGTGCGCTACCTTGTGCTCCCTGTTCGGATCGTCGGCAATCTGGCCGATTTCCTCCGGATCTGGGATGAACAGCGGCGTGAGGTTTCGCAGGGTGCACTCGATGCGCCCGGAGAACCCGTCAAAGCGCTCCCAGGACGGCGGTTGGTCGCGGCGGACTTCGTCGGCGAAGCCGACGAAGTTGTATGGGTACACCCAGGTGACCGGTTGGCTACCGCCTTGGCGAACGGGGCTAGGCTCTTGATGGGCAACGGGCGCGTCGCTGCCGCGCGGCGCCGATGCGCTCTTCTTGGAGCTCTGCCTTGCCAGCTTCCTTGCTGTCTTCAGCGGGGTTTCAGGCATTGCACTCCCTCCGTGGCGGTCTGAGGTTGTGATACCGGTCGCCCCGCAGCTTCGTGCGGAATCAGGGCAACCCAGCGATAGGCGACCGCTTCCCCCGCGCCGCCGGCATAGGTCCGGACCTTAACGGCGACCCGCTGCGGCGGCGAGCCGCCGTAGCAGCCGGCGACCGGATACTCGTGCGCTCCGACCCGGGTCTCGAAGTACGTGTTGGGCTTGGCCGCACCATCAAGTGGTTTGCCCCACAGAATCGCGGTAGTGTCGTCGCCAAGGGGCGAGAGGGCTTCGGGGTATTCTGTGTCGGCCAGCCAGACTGGCGGTGACACGCCATCGTCTGACAGCCACAAGCATCGGATTTTGCCGTCGCTGCAGCGACGCAGTTGAAGCTCGGCGTTTGCGCCGAACAGGCGGCCCGCCAGAAGGTAATCGGCCAAGTCATGCTTGGCCGCCAGGCTCGGCTCCCATCGTTCAAACACCAGCGCATGCGCGAGGTCCAGGTAGCAGTAGCTGGGAGTCCCCAGGTCGAGTACCTCTGACAGATGCTTCGCAAGTTCGGAGGCCGCGATCACGCAGGACCAGAGCTTAGCCACGACAGACCTCCTGCAACTCGCGTTCGCCGGCGGTGGGTAGCTTGTTGACGATATTCTTCCAGATAGCTTGACCGCGTTTTAGCAGTGAACTCACGGGGCTGTTGGCGCCGAGGAACCACTGGGGATCAGCCTCAGGCCCACCTGGGGATTGAATGCACGCCTTGGCCAGCCAGCCCTTACGCTCGGCGGTGAGACCGTTCTCCTCCCACCAGGGCGACCCAATGCCGGCGCGCACGGTCACGTGGTCGAGCAGCAATCTCACGCGACCGAAACCTTTGCTCCGGCCGTGGCCGAAATGCAGCCGGCCCAGGGACATGTCGCGCAGCAACAATCCCACAAGCATGAGCGCCCAATCATCCGGCGCGTCCACGCTCAGCGACAGGCGGAACTCCATATCCCCATCGTCCCCATCGCGATCGCCATCGCGGTCGCGGGGGAAGAACACGCGCGCGTTGAACTTGGCGCCGTCGCGCGGTGCGCCTGACCAGCGACCAATCGCGACGAAATCGAGCAGCTTGAGCTTGTTCCGGAACTCGTGCGGGTGCAGGGCGCGACCGTCGCGGTCGATTGACAGCCGGCCGGCCAGCAAGCCATTGCCGAAGACCTGACATATCGGGCAGATGCGCTGCCTGAGCGTGTCCCGGCTGCTCAACTCATCGGGCTGGACGGGCGGATGCTCCTCGCCGGCGAGATCGCGGAGGGCCTGATCACAGGCGAAAAGCCGGCGATCGGCCTTGCCCTGCCGCAGATGCGGGGCGCATGCGGCGACATAGCCGTCATAGGCATCAGCGCCGTTGACGACACGATGACGCGTCCTGAGGATGCGCTCGGCATGAGCGCGGAGCGGCCCCTTGATCCCCGTGCCAGGCAGACACGGCTCCAGACCGCCGCCGCTGACCATCGCCCGGTACACGTCGGCGTCGAGGTCGAACTCAGGCAGGGGAGCCAAGTGCTTCCTGGGATCGGCGGGATTCACGGGCAGCCGGCCAGTCGGAGTCTTAAGTGTGTCAGGGTCTTCGTACTCCCGCACCGCCTTCGCGATGAACGGAGACAATGGACGCAGGCGACCGCTGAAGGTGATGACAGCGGTCGTAGGTTCGGCGGGGTCGCCGACGTGGCACGCGGCGACGCGGTCCTGCAAATCGAGCAGGCTGGTCGACGCGTTTTCCCTGCGCAGGAACGCCTGTAGGTCAGCCACGCGGGAAAGGTCACGTTCCGAGCGCGTCAGGTTGATCAGCCGCAGGCGGCCCAGCCCGGCGGTGCGCCCCCCGCCGAACGCGACGCCGTCTTCGTCCTGCAGCATCAGCAGCACCTGCGCGAGAACAGCTTCCTCCAGCGACGGGTCCTCGCGGCGCGCGGTTGCCTGCGACGCGGGCGAGCCGGCGCTTTCCACGGCGGTATCGACGGGCAGGGTATCCCGCGGCGGGTGGTACTCGATATGGAAATCGAATTGCGCCCCTGGCGGTACGCTCTCCCGGGTGAACTTGGCGTGGTTGGCGGCAGCGCCGCTGCGCCGGTCAATGGCCACATGATCACGGACCTCGGTGTCATCGGCGCAGTCTCTTTCGAGGTTGGCGGGATACACGGTGACGCGTGCCGCATGACCGTCTTTCCCATGCGCGCTGCCGAACAGGTCGCAGCATACGCACTCGCCGCAGCCACCGCCCTTCTCCTTCGCATTCACATCACATGTTTCGAGCCCGGCGAACCGCGCCGCTTCCCCCGCGAGCCGCCGCAGGATGCCGGTGACCGTCGGGCCTGAGAGCATCGGCCGACCGCCGTGGTCGTGTAGTACCCCGATGTCGGCGGCAGCGGAATCCGTGCCCGTCGCCGAACTGACAGGGGTGAGCGCCTGCAACTTCCCTTTGTAGCTGATGCGTATTGTCGGCAGCATTCCGACCCCTCCCTAATCGCTTCCCCGGTTGCGCTCCGCCACGCAAGCGACTCTAATCAGGCGCTCGAGCGAAGGCCGCAGCAGTGCCACGGCCAACTTGTCGGCCGGAGGCAGCTCTTGTTCAAGCGACTCGCGGAGCCGCGAGCGAACCTGCTCATTAACCGACCGGGTCAATCCGTCAAGGACCATCCCGCGCAGATCTCCGTTGCGCAGAGAGGTCCAAAGCTTCAGCCACGCGAGCAGCGGCGCCGTCAGCCCGCTATTCTTCCACGCGCTGTGCTCGCGGTTCTTGCGCTCCTCAATATACTTGATCCACTTGCTCACGTCGCCTTGTCTATTGGCGAGATCGAGCAGCCGCCGCAGCTGGGTTGTGCTGGCGTCCGGCTCCTGGGCCGCCGCGGACAGTTTGCCCCATGCCCCCCAGGCGCTCTCGCGCTGCTCGTCCGGGAGAACGTCGTGAATCAGGCTTATTGGATCCTCGCTGAGGATGCGGCGCCGGTAGGCCTGCGCCGCCTGTTTGCATATCTCGCGCGCGACCTCGTCATCCTCCATCGCCGACTCCTGTTGTTGTCCATATTTCCGGATCGGCCACAGCGACCTGGCCGAAGCCCTCGTTCGTGCGGAAGCCGCCGCCGCGCGTCAGCAAAGACTCCAGGTTTGACTTGGCCGATTTCGCATCGGTGACCTCGAACACGCCGCAACTGCCTCTGGCCAGTGCCAGATCGCGCGGCTTTGGCAGGTCGTGCGCGCCATTCCATCCCCACACCCAGTGGGTAAATGCGTAATGCTTGACACACCTCAAGCCGAGCGCAGCGGGCTGAATGTGAAGCATGGCAGCAAGGGCGTTCACGTCAAGTGACCGCAGGCATCGTCCGAAGTCATCCTGAACGATGGCCGGTGACTCGAGCACCAGTTCGACGAGTTGCCCGTCACGCAACTCACTGAGACCCGAGGTCGGGTCCTGATTGCTGGTGCTGAACCATGCCTTTACGCGGCCGCCGCCGCGCCCCACGTAGAGAGTGTCATCAGCGCCTGCGCGCAGCCCCAAGTACTGCTCCAGAGACTCAATCTCATGTTCCTCATCACTCAACAACCGGATGGCCCCCTCTAACTTCGTCTCGCGCGGAATCCGGAACTCGGTGAACAATGCCCCCTCAGCCGCCTGGCCCGTGTGGTCGTCCAAGCCGACATGTGCCTGCTGAGCAAACGACGGGCTAAATGAACGTAATTGGCCATCGCTGCGGGAATACCAACCGGCGAACCGCTCCATCGGCGCGCGGCACTCCGGACACTCAGGCGGGCAGGGGCCGCGAAAGCGACCGTAAACCCCGTGCCCCTCGTCAGCGGGGAATCCGGGCCGCCGCTTGCAGGTCATTGCCGACAGTGGGACCGGCCGGAACGCGGCGCCACTCCCGACAGGCACCGGTACGGCATCGCAGAAGACTACGTGCGGCGATAGGAATGCGGCTGCGAATCCGTCATCAGGTTGGCTGCCGTGGCCCGGCGCCCGGCCCGCGGCGAAAGCCCCTCTGAGCGCGCTGCCCGGGATGAACGAAACCGACTCGGATTCGTTGCCACCAGTCGGCAAGGATGGAATGAGCAGGTCGCTCTTAGCCTCGAGGTGGATGATCCATTGCTTCATGGTCGGGCCTCCGAGCGCGCACCCACGGCAGCCGCGGGCCGATCGAGCAGTTCGCCCGCCAATGAACTGAGGACAGGGCCTGTGAGCGGCAAGTTCGGCGCCTGTTCGGCATCGCACGTCAGGACAACACTCTGCACATGCACCTGGCCCCAGCCCTTGCGGCGATGTGATCCGACTCGTTCAATCAGGCTCAGACTCACGGCCAACGCGACGATGTCCGCGGCTCGCGTTTGCACGTCGGGCATGAGGGGCGGTCGTTCTTCCGCGAAACCATGCAAGCGCAGATCCGAGACCGCAGTCTCGAAATCGAATAGCTTGTGTTCGTCGGCGCGGCCCAATTCAGCATTCATCGCGACGCGCATTCTGCGCTGGAACAGCGACTCGCGCAGGGCCAGCCGTGTGGGCGCGTCCCACGAATCCCGTGGATGCGGGGGAGGGTCAAGCTGCTGATAGAGAGCGCGCTGCAGGTCGCTCAACCCTGCGGCTGACACGTACCAGCCGCCGCGGCGCAGCGGCGAGCCGAATGTGCGACAGGCCAGGCAGGCCTTGTCGCTGCTCCCGGTGCCGCAGAAGTCGGCCGCTCCGGTGCCCGCTCCGCATAGGAGACCCAGCGCAACGGGGTACCACGATGCCAGCGATTCCACGGCATCGCGCAGGAGACCGCGCATCGAGGCCTGCGGAATCTCGGGATAGGACTGATGATCGCGCGCCGGGCTGAGGTCGGCGCCCTTGCGCCCGTAGCCCACAGAGATCAGCCACTCGGTCTGCGGCTTCACCTCGAAGTTCAGCCGGGCCGGACGGGTGTTCCAAGGATGGGTCTGCAGCATTTGCGCTAATGAAGCAAGTGTCAGCGCGCCTGACTCAGACATCGCAGGCCTCCAAATCCAACAGATCCTGGTAAGGGGATTCCCACTCATACCTGACCACGGTATTCCCTGGGGCTTGGAACTTCGGTGCCCGCGCTGGCCGAGATGCTGAGTTGGCCGCGCACCCCAGGGTTAGGGACAGACTATCCAGACACGCCTTGGGCCCACGGTCAAGCCGCGCCGTTTCTTCGGCAATGACCCGCGCGCGCTCATCGGGCGCAAGCCGAGGCCATTCCGCGGCACGGTGCAACCGGCCGCGGGGTAGGCCGCCTTTCCGGATTTGGTCGGCAGCCGTCAGCAACATCCTTATGTCCGGCACACGGTCCGGCGCGTTCTGCCCGCTGCCCAGCGCCGTGTACGGGCAGCATGTCAGGCGAGTCCGTATGGCCGCAGCCCCCGGGTGCTTAACGACCAGCGCATCGCGTTCAGCGCGCAGCCCGCCCGACATGGCCGAAGTGATCCGCAGAAACGACAGCGACCCGACCTCCGCGCCGTCGCTGTTGCCGGCGCATGCGTCGGACAACCCTTTCGCTTCCTGCATGAGGTCTTTCGCCAAGGCGTGCAGGCGCAGCATCGGGAACTTGTGGTGCGCGATCGCCACGCCCGCGGAGAGGGATAAGCGGCCCCCCACCAGCGCGATATCTCCGCATGCCGCGGTCTTCTCGCCAAACAGCCGGCACAGTGCGGCGGCAAACGGAACGGCGATGCTAGCGCGGCAGAGGACCACGATGTCGTCTCCGCCGACCAGCAGCGGCATGATCGGAAGCAGGGCGGCGCCTTTGCTGGCCGCGCGCTGCTGTTGACTCCAGCACTCCTCCATGGCCTCGATAATGGATGCCCGGACAACCTCGTCAATCGCCTCCGAGCATTTGCTGGCCTGCTTGGCCTGCGACCGAAGATCGCCGTCGCGGTATTCCGCCGCGTGCCATTTCCTGCCCAAGCGATTGCCATCGGCAACCACCAATCCGATGTATCGCCGTCGCGGGTGCAGCCGCTCGATTTCGGCGTCGGCACGCCTCTCGTCCTCGCACTTGACTCCGGTTATGAGCTCGGCGATGCTGTCCGGCGCCTTCCAAGCACTCGCTGCGTCAATCTCACGCCCCTTGCTTTCCAGGCGCTCTTCGAGGCGACGGATCGGTGTGCTGTGCCTGTCTGGGTCGAATTCTGCTCTGGCGAGGCAATCAGAGCAGAGGCTCTCAGTTTCTTTGCCACCGGGCGCCTTTCGCCGTTTGACTGCAGGCGCTTGCCGGCACAGCGCGCAGTACTCCATGATGCCTGCGTGGGGGAATGCTGCGACAGGTGGCTTCGCGCCTTTGGCGTCGTCGAGAGAGCGCGCAAGGGCTTCCAGCACCTCAGCCAAACCGCTGCCGTCTACTTTGGTGCCTGCACACACAACCTGCAAGCCGGGAAGCGCTTGGCCAAACGCCTGGAGGATGGTGCGGGACAGCTCTTCGCTCTTGCCGGCGGGAATCAACGCCTTCACGTTGCCGGCGGCGGCGCTGACCGGCGTTCCGCCGCAGGAGGAAATATCCTTGGGCGCCACGACGCGAATGACGTAATCGAGCAGGTGACTGGCGCGGCGGACCTCCCGCAGGCGCGGGACGGAGAAGAGGTACTGCTGAATGCGTTCGACGTCAAGGCCCCAAAGCTGATCCACAATCGCCTCCCGGTGGACAGCAGTCACCTACCGGCTTGTCCAAACTCACACACAAGCCGCGGGCGGGAATGACGCGAGACCCTGGGACCGCGATCCCGCAGGGCTTGCACTCGGCCACCAGTCATCCCGCGCGGCAAACGATTCGGAATTTCAACGATCGGTAAGATTCTCCTTCTTCGTCTTACATGTGCTGTAACATCCAAGAGCAAACAAGGCTGTAACAGCAAAGGTGAACAGTCATCACTGCGGGGAAGGCCCGAACGGCATTACCCCTGATTCCTACCCTGTCCTCGTGAAAACCGCGCTCAGCAGTGCTAACCTCCTGCGCAAACTGCTGTTCTCCGCCCGATATCGCCCCATTTTCACGAGTTTGCCCCCGTGCTGTCCAAAAACTCATCAGCCTAACCCAGCAGGGTTGATGGGCTGGTTCGGTCACGAAAGTGAGCATCATGCTGATGAATCCCGGGGGGCGAAACGGCTGACAGATTGGTGACTTAGTGCCACTTTTCGTAACTACGATGCCGTATAAGTCATGCGGGACTGGGCCGGTTTCCGTGGTATAATCTCCCCCAGGATGGAGGAGACGATGCCACGGAGAAGCCCATTTCGGATCGAGTTGACGTCGCGGGTGCAGGCGCAGCTTGAAGCAGCGGCCCGCAAGTATACGTCAGCGTACTATTCGGTGGTGCGGGCCAAGATCGTGCTGCTTGCAGCACAGGGCCTGGGCAATGATGTGATCGCCAGCCGCCTCGACCTGCCGCGCCAGGTCGTGAGCAAGTGGCGAAAACGGTTCTTCCAGGAAGGACTTGCCGGCCTGGAAGATCGCCCCAGAGGCGGGCGCCCGCCGAGTTTTTCCCCCTCTGGTTGAGGTGGAGGTCAAGGCGCTCGCCTGCCAGCTGCCCGGGGAGTGCGGAGTACCGCTGTCGCGGTTTTCTTCCGCCGAGATCGCTGCGGAAGTGGTCCGACGCGGGATTGTCGCCAGCATCTCCGACACCACGGTGTGGCGGTGGCTGAGTGAGGACGCGATTCGACCGTGGCGACATCGCAGTTGGATATTTCCGCGCGATCCCGACTTCGAGCGCAAGGCGACGCGAGTGTTGGATCTCTATCACGGGCGGTGGCGCGGCCGGTCGCTGGGAGTTGACGAGCACGTGATCTGCGCGGACGAAAAGACCAGCATCCAGGCGCGGAGCCGCAAGCATCCGCTGGTGGCGCCGGCGCCCACCAAGCCGACGCGCGTCGAACATGAATATGCGCGCAAGGGCACACTGGCCTATGTCGCGGCCGGGGATACCAACGCCGCCAGAATCTTCGGGCGCTGCGAAGCCAAGTCGGGCATCAAACCCTTTGACGCGCTGGTAGATCAGGTTATGAGCCAACCACCTTATCGCCACGCCAAGCGCGTTTTCTGGATCATCGACAATGGCTCCTCCCATCGCGGTGAGCGCTGCGAGAAGCGATTGCAGCGGGCGTGGCCGAACCTGGTGGCAGTGCACCTGCCGCTGCACGCCAGTTGGCTGAACCAGATCGAGATCTACTTCTCGGTGGTGCAAAGGAAAGTCCTCACGCCCAATGATTTCTGTTCGCCGGCAGCGGTCGCCGACCGCATTATCGAGTTCCAGGCGCGCTATGAACAGATCGCCACACCGTTCGAGTGGCGATTCACCCGCCAAGACCTGGCGCGGCTAATGTCCAAGCTTGCCGACCGCACTCAGCCGTTGGCCCACGCCGCCTGACCGAATAAAATACGTCACCGAAATTGCGAGCCAAAGCACTTAGCCGCTGTAACCCGGCGAGCGTCGCGTCCTGGCGCAAAGACACGGCGCAGACTATCGCTCATGAGGCATGGCCCCGTCGGCGTCAGCTAGGCCGCTTTGCGATAGTACGAGTTGAGCAGGCCGCCGAGGAACTGCTGGCGGGCGACGGCGAGGCGCTGCGCGGTCAGGGGTGCGGGAAGCACGGGGAGGCTGCCAGTCGCCAAGCAATCCGGTATCTGGTTGCCAATCCCCTGATGGGGGCGATGGTGGTTGGAGAAGTCGCGATAGCAGGTGAGGGTTCGCTGCAGGCTCCCCAGGCCGATCAGAATGAGGTGATCGAGGCACTCTTCGTCCGCGCTGCGCACCCAGCGCTCGGCATGGGCGTTGGCGTCGGGAGCGCGAAACGGCGTCTTGATGATCTCCAGCCCCGCTCCCTGCAGCGTGACATCCAGGTCATGCACCAGGAGCTCGTCGCGATCATGGAGCACCAAGCGCGGGGCAACGCCCAGATCCTCGCACGCCATCAGCAAGTTGCGTCCCATCTGCCGCATCCACGGACCGTGAGGAGAGAAGGTGGCCTCGGCGAGCACGATGCGACGCGTGCTCAGATGGAGCGCAAACAGGATGTAGGCCGTCCGCAGCCCCCAGCCGGTCCACACTTCCTTCGTGAAGAGGTCAACGCACAGCAAAACCTCGGCATGGCGCGCAAGAAACTGACCCCAGCTGAGGCCTCCTCTCTGCGGCGACGGAGGCAGCCCATTACGGCGCAGGATAGCGCCGATGCAGCCCTTCGAGCGCTGAATGCCGAGCTTGAGCAGTTCCCCCCGGATACGCTGGTAGCCCCAGGCGTTCTCTCGGGCCAGGCGGCAGACCACAGCTTCAACCTCGCCGGGCGTCCGCGGTCGCCCTGGCTGGGCACACCGCCGGGCGCTGTAGTCCCACTTCTGGCGCTCCAAGCGGCGCTGCCACGCCAGGATCGTTTCGGGCTTGACGATGCTCACCACTTCCTTCATCAGGGAGCGGCCCATCGCCAGCGCCGCCTCGGTCAACGACCGCCGTTCCTCGTCCGTGAAGCGCAGGCGGCCATTGGCCTGCGCTTTCTCCTTCAGAATGCGATTCTCCAGGCGCAGGTACTCATTCTCCAGCGTCAGCTCCCGGCACAGCAGCCGCGCCACCACGGCAATCATCGGCAGCCCCATCCAGTCGATGCCCCGCTCCCTCTTCGTGCCCACCCTGATGCCTCCCCAGATCGCTCTTCCAGCAGAGGCACAGGATAGCACGATTTGACAGCCCCGGGCTATCAGCTTACCATCACCACCAGCAAGGCGGATGAGTTTCTGGACAGCGCGGGATAGCTCGGCATCTCGCTGGTAGCCGTCCTTGATGAAGGTCATGGCGGAGGCGACCGCCATGATCAGGACCAGCGGCAGTGCGATGGCGATAGTCCGGCCTCGCCAGCGGGTCAGATTCGTCGCTGCCGCAGCCCAGAGATTCAGGTGCCCTGCGAGCTTCATGGACGTGGTGCCAACGACTCCGTGAGCGCGCTGGGCCAGCGCCCTGCACTACAACCGGGCAATGGAGTCACACGGTTGAGCTCAATGCCATCCTTGCTTCGTCAGTCGGCACATCGCGCGGCCGCGCAGCACTCGACGCCACCTACTGCCACCACCGGTTGCGCCCGGCTTACCGCCCCGGCTTGGGGCGGATCGTCATCTCATACGTCGTCGGTTCAAGCTGTTTCGGGCTGCCAACGGTGTCGCAGCTGGTGTGGTAGCAGTAGCCACCCGGCATGTCGGCCAGGCAGGCGCAGATGCCTTCGGTCATGTTGCGCGTCGCGGTGCAGTCAGCCGAGAGCGCCAATGACGAGACGCCCAGTGCCTGGCAGAGCGCGGCTTTAGCCCGCACCTGTTCCCGCGGCGCCTCGACACCGGCCGCCCAGCCCAGCCACAGCCATAGAAACGCGGCTACGGTCAAGAAGAGCAGCGCCGTTGTCGCCCGCCCCCGGCGTAGGCTCGGCTGGTAGTCCGGACGCCGCATGGGTCAACCGCCCTTTGCCGGCTTAGCTTTCATCTGGGCGCGCGGCAGCAGGCTCTCCAGTGTCACAACCTCTCCCTTTGCTTCGGGATGGGCTTTGCGCCACGAATCCAGCGACTTCGCGTCAGCAACAACTACCCAGGAATGGCACTTCAGCTGCCCGCCCTCCGGCGGGGTGATCTGCCAAATTACCCAACTGGCCGGCGCTTGAGAGACGATGCGTCCATTCTCGAGCCGCACTTCGAGTCGCCGGCGCGGGTTGGTGATCCAGTGGGTGATGGCCGCAGTGCCGCCGGCCTTCAGCGCGGCGGCCAGGGCGCACACCGGGCAGCATCCGTAGCTGCGCTTGCCCCACGCGGTCACGATGAAGGCGGTTGGGGGGTAGACGGACATCGGGCACACCGCGCACCTGGCGCGCGTGAGCTTCTCGGCGACGGTCTGCCAAGAGCAAACGGTTCCGCCGTGGCGCCTCTGAAACTGCTTCGCGGCCTCAATCGATGAGAAGGCGAGCACACTGGGCGCACAGCATGGAACCACGTCGCTCTCGAGCAGGCACGAGGCTCTTTCGGACGCGACTCGCTGGCGGGTGCTGTAATCGGTAAGGGTGACGGATTGCACCGAGGTCTGGCTGAGGTCGAGCATGCCCACACCCATGGCGGCACAGTGCGGGCAGCAGTAGTCCATCGACTTGCCGTTGGTGAGGGTTACCGTGGCCAGCGTGTGGATGTTGCACGGGCGTGCGCACATGGCGCACGGAGGGGGTGCTGCAAAGGCCTCGGAAACGAGCCACAGAAGAAGGATGACGCACAGCGCGGGCAGAGCGAAACCAGAGCGTTCCGGCCTCATGGCGGTAACCCTCCGCTTGCGTAACCTGCCGCCGCAGGGCCCAGACCCCTCGCGGCGGTCAGGCCGAATCAGAAACCGTCTCGCGTGATGACGGTCGCGTACCTCTTCGTATCTGCTTCACGCCCCGCCGACAGTTCGGGCAGCCCGTCCTTCCAGAGCCCTCCCTCGCCTCAGCTACCGTCGGCTGGCGCGTTCACTTTGCCTGCCGACGAAGTTGTAGGATATCCCAAGTACGTCCTTGTGGCCGCACTTCGCAATCTTGAAAGTCGGCCACTGCGGGCCCGGCGTGTACATCAGGCCGTAGATCCACTCGTCATCATCCGGCGCGAAGAGAACGTCGTCGGGCAGGAACAGGGCCACGGCGCCGATCTCGCGGGTCAGCTTCGTCTGGACGCCGCCAAAGAACCCGTGGTGCCGTTCGGTGCCAACGCCCAAGTGGAGCCGCACGATCGGGAACTTCGGCTTCTCCCCGCGGGCGGGCGAATTGACGGTCTTTGCCGCGGCGACAAAGAATGCCCGGTCCGCACGCTGACCCATCCGCGGCCCGGCCGGGTAGGTCGCGCTCTGGGCGATATCGTCTACCCCCAGAACAACGGCGGGATGCCGCAGATCCTCTTTGACCACCAGAACGGTCGCGTTCCAGTACGTCTTCGCCGGGGTCGCGTGGTTGAAGTCGAACACGTGGGCATCTATCTCCACCTCGTTGGTGACGCCCAGGTATGCCTTGTAGCAGTTCAGGTGCGACGGCGCTTTGGGGTTGGGATTGTGGGGATCGACCCAGTAGAAGCCGAGGTCAATCTGGCCCGCCTGCTGCTGGTTGGCGGTGGGGCAGTTAAAGATGTCGCCGGCGAAGGTCGCCGACGCCAGCAGCATCACAGCAGCGAACGCGATGACAAGGATACGACCGGTACACCTCATGGAGCACCTCCTCTTGTGGGCTCTGTCTCATGCAGAGCTCTCGCGCCGAACCCAGGGCTGAACGTACCTGCCTCATCTGTCTGACAGGAAGCGCGGCCTCCCGCCGCGCGTTCTCAGCCGGTTCACACTGCAAGCCTCAGAGCTATCCTACATTACTACGAGCACACGCTGCATGTTCACAACCAACCACCCAGATACACCCCCCTCGGGACTCCTCAGCACATTGGGCGCACAGCACGGCACCACGTCGCTCCCGAGCAGGCATGAGGCCTTCTCGGACTCGACCGGTCGGCGGGTGCTGTAATCGGTGAGGGCGATGGACTGCACAGCGGTCTTGCTGAAGTCAAGGGTGCTCATACCCATGGCTGCGCAGTGCGGACAGCAGTAGTCCAGCGATTTACCATCGCTGAGGGTGACCGTGGCCAGGGTCTGTATGTTGCAGGGGCGCGCGCACATGGCGCAGCGAGGGGATGCCGCAAACGCACTGCGGCTGAGGCAGAACAGCATCACGACCAGGGCGAACAAACCGGGACCAGAGCGACGACGCCTCATGGCAGACACGCTCCTCTTCGAACAGATATCCCGCCCGACCGAAGGTCGTGGTCGGCAGATCACCGCAGCCCTAGCGCCGCGGATGACATGACCCTATGTGATGTGGATCAGATGCCCTTACGCACCTACCGTGTATTCGGCGATGCGCGGGCAAGTCCTTGTCTGGCGCTCGCATTTTCTGCGACGCCTCTGTCATCTCCTTCTGCGGTAACGCCAAGGTGACACCAAAGCATTTCCCGGCCGCTCCTCGGAGCGGCGCAGGCTGCCACGTCCGCGTGTTAGTGCCGCTCTTCACCAAGTCTTGGGCCATCGGGAGGTCGCAAGCTCGCCGAAGCCGCAGCGGCCCTGGTATGCGAGTCGGCGCTCAGACGATGGGGCGCCTGCCCCCCTCGCGGCTGATTACCACACGCCGAGGTGTCCCAGCGACGATCAGAACCCCCCGGGTGTTACCGAAAGAAATGCCGACGAAAAATGTTGAAAGGAAGGTATTGACTTTGGCCTTGTCTTGTGCTATACATTCTGCCAGATAGCACGGCCAAGGGGTCCCGTGACCGCGGCAACCGGGGTGTTGCATGGGGTCTCCGTCTTGGATGATTGCCTGCCGTGTCAACCAGCGCGCGCTGATGGCCAGAGCGCTGTCAGCGGCTGTCATTGCGGCGCTGGTCAATCTATCGTTCCCGCTTTTCGCCGCCGGCAGTTGCACTTGCCCCTCGCTCTTCCACTTTGCCGCGTCATCATCGCGCGACGGTTGCTCCTGCGGCGACGGTTCAGCTAGCTCAGCGCCCAGCGCCTCCACCACGTGTCGGTCGAAATCCGATGGACGGTGCGGGTGTGATGCCCGAATTCCCCAGGTCGGTTCTCACGGTGGCGTTGGCCTCGACCTTGCTTCCTGTGCCGTCGGATGCTGCCAAGCGTCCGGCTCGTCCGCGCCGGGCCGTACTGCACGCCTCTCGCCGCGATCCTGCGCCTGTCAGGTGAGTTCGCCAGCGCAGGACTGCGCGCCGACGTCGTCCGTGCTCGTTGATGCGCAGGGCGCGCCGGTTGGACACGCGGCAGTCCAGGCATCGCATCGTCCGCTCTCGATTCCTTCAACTAATCCGCGAGTCTCCCCGCTGCTTCTGACTCTTCGCCTGCGTGACCGCAGCCCTCCTCATCTCTCCTAGCCCTATTGCGCCTGCCTTATCGTGTTTCATTCCCGTGCGCTCGTTGCGACATGCGATGGGGCGCCGACGCCCGGTTGCAGGTAGGCGCAAGCTTCGAGCTTGATCTGTGGCCGCACCGTTTGGGCCGGTTCCTACATAGCCCTCAATGTGAGAGAGGTGTTGCGATATGAAGAACAAGCGCGGCTTCACACAAAGCGAATTGGCGGTGGTGCTCCTGGTCGTGGCCATTCTCGCGGCCCTCGCGTACCCGGTTTTCGTGCGGGCGCGAGCAGCGGCGGGAAAGGCGACCTGCTTGAACAACGCCAAGGCGATCTGCCAGGCCGTTCTGATGTACGCCGCCGACTATAACCAGACGCTGCCCTATGCGGGCATGGATCACGATGACGCCGGATTCGAGCACGCCTTGCGCGGCGAGGACCGCTACGCCTTCGGCTATGCGGGGCAGGTCTGGCTGCTGCCCGACGTCGTCAGGAAGTATGTCTCGGACACCAGCATCTGGGTCTGCCCGACGCTGAGCGCGATGGACCCCAATGCCACGCTCGACATGAATCCGTTCGGCGCGAGCTCCAAGCATCCGGAGTACGCTGGGATGCCCAAGGTCGGGGTCAAGAGCGACGGGCTTAACCAGCAGGGCGGCGGTGGCTCCTACGGCTACGTCTGCATGCATCACGCCGGCCTGCCGCAGGACCGTGCGGTGCTGTATCGCATGTTCCAGGCGGCACAGATGCTGGGCTTGGTGCCGCAGGATGCGGACTACCGAGACTACCACTGCTGCGGCACGCCGCTCGCCTCCTTCGGCACTCCAGCCAATCACGTCATGGTGTTGTGCGACTCCTATGGGGTGCACGAAGGCTACCGCAGCGACTATGTGGAGCAGCATTTCATCCCGCCGAGCATGGGTGGCAAGTACCCGACGGTCACCGGCGGCACCACCCTGGGGTTCGTGGACGGGCACGTGTCATACGAGAGGTTCGGTTTCCGCGAGGCCGTGACCACCTTCATCAAGCGCAACGCCGAGTGAAGAGGCCTCGGCCCGCGCGGTGAGCGTGATTGCCGCTTCGCACAAGAAGGGAGAGACTGACCATGAACCTTCGAATCATATTGCTAAGCCTCGCAGTGTTGGTCATGATGACAGCTTCGGCGCTGGCGGCTGATGGTGCGGCCGGGGCGCTGGCGAGCGCGAGGGAGCTGCTGCACGCTGGCCGATACGCCGAAGCCAGCGCGCTCGCTGATACCGTCATCGGCGCCACCACGGACTCCGATATCCTGTGCGGCGCGGTGGATGTGATCATCGCCTGCCGCCTGGCGACGGGAGATTTCGAGGGCGCCGCGCAGGCAGCGCAGAGCCTGAAATCACGAATCGCGGACGCTGAAACCCTGACCTACCTGGATACCCAGATTGCCGATGTCAGGGCGAAACAGGCCTCCTACGAGCGCACCGTCCGAGACTTGGAGCAGGTGCTGTCTGCTCACCCCTACGACGAGACCGGCGCCGAGGCTGCCTACAGGATCGGCGCCGCCAGGTTGTTCCGGGGCCGATTGCAGGAGGCGCTGACGGCCTATGACCGCGTGGTGAGCGACTTCCCCACCAGCGACTGGGCCTTACAGGCACGCCTGGACATGGCGGCGATCCAGCGGCGGATGGCGAAGCCAAGCGATGCAGAGGCCTTGTACCGGCAGGTGATCTCAACCGCGCCGCAGAGCGCGTACGCGGCGCAGGCGGTGGCGGGGATCAAGGACCTCTGGCTGGAGCAGGGTAGCCCAGATAGCGCGCGCCAGCGCATGACCGAGCTTGCTGCGCAGTATCCCGACACCGAGATCAGCGCTATGGCGGAGTACTGCCAGGGCGAGCTGCTGCTCGTCGCGGGCAAGCTTGCCGAGGGCATGGCGGCGCTGGACAAAGTCGTCGCGCAGCGCGCGGGGACGGTTGCGGCGGGCGCGGCTCTGGCGCGCATAGACAGCATCACGAACCAACTGATGGACGCGGCGGACACATTGCGCAATACCGAGAAGCTCGACGAAGCGGTGACCAAATATGAAGAGGTGATCGCACTGACGCCGCGGGCCACCAGGGTAGCGGGCGCTCATCAGGAGTGCGCGTGGATCAGGACCAGCCAGGGGCGTCTTCAGGATGCGATCGCCCACTATAAGGCTATTATCGACAGTCTGGCTCCATCGGCTCTAGGCGGGCGTGACACCGCCGGGTCCCGGGCCTATGCGCTGCTTAAGCTCGGTGACATCTACTTCGAGCAGAGTGACATTCCAGCGGCTGCGGAGCAGTTCAGCCGTATCTTGCGGGAACATGCCGAGGCAGACGAATACGTTTGTCACGCTTACCAGCGCCTTGCCAGCTGCTATGTTCGCATGGAGAACGTCCACGCCGCGATTGACCAACTCGACATCGCGATGAGCCGCTACGGCGGCACTGAGCCGGCATGCGGCGCGGTGTGGTACAAAGCGCAACTGCTGCGGGGAGCCGGAAAGCTCGACCAAGCGAGGCGGACCTACCAGCAACTGGTTGATGTATATGCTAACGTGCCGCGCTGCGGTGCCCTCGTGGACGCGGCAAACGAGAAGCTGACACAGCTTGCCACGGGCACCGCAGCGCCGGTAAAGGGAGGCGTGCAATGAGAAACGCAGCTCGCGCCATGCGTTGGATGCCCCTTGTCTTCGCCCTCGGGCTGGTCGTTGGGACAGCGATGATCGCGCAGGCCTGCTGCGGGTGTCCCTATGCCAATTGCGCGGGCCTGAGTGTGAACTGCAATAAGAACACTTGCTACGGAGTAGCGTGCGGCTGCGTCAGTTCTTGCACCAGTTGCGCGCTCGTGTGTGTCAACCACAGCGGCTGGCCGTGCGGCGGCACCAAGAACTGCAAGACCGGCGGCGGATGCGGAGGGGGAAACTGCACCTGCGGAGCTATATGCAAGGCGCAGTCGTGCCCCTATGGCCCAAGTAAGAACTGCGCCGATGCAACAGCTTGGGTCGGTTGCGATGGGGAAGGGTGCTCCTGCGGCACGTTCTGCGTGGGCGTAGGGTACCCTTGCGGAGGCAGTGTGCACTGCAGCAACCAGACCTATGGTTGCAGGAAGAAAGGGCCCGACTTTAAGAACTGCGCATGCACCTCCGGTTATGCATGCGCGTCCTTCGGCGACCGGCATGATGGCCTGATCTGCAAGCTTTGGACGCCCACTTGCGACAACGGTACGTGGTGTTGCGGCGGATGCGCAGGGTCAGGCAGGGTCTACACCGGTTGCACAAGTCCGGAGCCGGGAACGGGGAGCTGCGAGACGGTGGGGCACTGCCGATGTGGCCCATGCTCGTGTGAAGCCGGGGGGTCGCAGTGTACGTGCCAAAGTGGCCAGGGAGTGTGCCAGGGAGCGGGGGGTTGCCCCACCTGCAGTTACCATCAGTCGTCATGTCCCGGCGCAGTAGCGTGCCGAGGGTAGCGAGTGCTGGCTAATGGCGCAGAAGTGATGTCCGCGGTCGTCAGTACGCGGCGTAACCCACATTGGAGAACAGACGATGAATCTCACTCTTGCCAAAACGGTCGCGGTGGTGCTGCTATCGGGGCTGCTGCTCGGGTGGGCGGGCACAATGAGGGCCGCGTCGTCCGCCACACCCTCGCTTGTTGACCTCACCGTCGAAGAGCGCGTCACCAAGATCCACGGGGGCCTTCTGAGCGCTCAGTCAGCTGACGTCGCCGCAAATCGCGCGACCCTTCTCTGGGAGTCAGGCAAGTATGATGCGGCGATCGCCGCGTGCGACCGCATCATGGAGCGCTGGCCCAATAATCTGTGGTTCTTGAGCGTCTGTGTCGACCTAAGGGCCCAGGCCTTGGCGTGCGCGGGAAGAGAGAGCGAAGCTGAAGCGTACCTTCGGACGGTGGAGATGCGTTACCTTGGAGACCGCCGTCTCGTTGGCATGCCCGGCCCCTTTCTGAAACCCCGAGGCCAATGGAGCCGTACCGTCGGCTCTCACCTGGCCCTGGGGATCGCGGCCACGCGAGCCTGGATCGCGGTCAGAAAAGGATCCCGGACTCAGGGAGTGGCGGCTTTACAGGCGTGGCAGAGGGCGATGCTAGACGTCGCAGCGCATTCCGACGGCCCTGAACGCAAGTGGCTTGAGTTTGATGCGCACATAGTCGACCGACGTATAGGCGACCTCTACCGGCTTCAGGGCGACATCGCTCAAGCTGCAACGTGGTACCAGATGGTCCTTGACTATCTCGCGCAGCATCCCACTCCCCCGACTCCGCTGGTACGCGCGACACGAACAACTCCGACGGAACCCGTGCCGGCGCCGTCGGACCGCTACGAGGCATGGCGCGAGCGTGAGTTGCCCGACCTGATCCGCGACTGTTCCGCTCGGACGACAGCCTCGGACAACCCTCTAGCCTGGCGACGTGCCGTCGACTACCCGGTAGAGCTTGGCGATCTCTACCGACTTCACCACAACTGGCCGCTTGCCGCCCGTGCTTATGCGCAGGCGCTCGAGTACCTGCTCGTGCATGCGACAACGGTCCATAACTACTCGGAGTTGAGGGATAAGAGACTGCCCTCCCTGGTGTGGATCGAATGGGAGCGACGCGTGGATTATGCCATAGTGTTTGCCAAGGAGTACGAGGAAGTCGGAGCATGGGTGCTTGCGGCCCAGAGCTATGTGGATGCCCTCGATTTCCTCAAGTCGCACAAGTGTCCACAGTCCATGCCTGAGGATCGAAGAACAAAGTATGCCCAGTTGCTGAGCACGGGTCTGCCAGATGCGATTTCGCGGTGCCAAGAGAAATCGGGTGCTGCTGGGCAACACGGAATCGTGCCATCGCCCGGTGCGGATCCGCGGCGCGGCGCGTCGCCACGCGCAGGCACAGAGAGGGGTAGACCATGAATGGCGCGAGGACATGCCTCCTGCTGTGCTTGTCAACCGCCCATGAAGCCGGGCCTGAATGGTGGCTGAGGTTGTGTGCCAGGCCTTGCTGCGCATGTTAAGTCGCAACGGGACACGCGTTGGAGCACCGGGTTGGGTTGATTCCCGTCGCCCAAGGGGCGGCAGCCAGTCGCAACCGCAGGCAGGCAGCAGTGAGGCGGAGCACTGACGCCCCGAATCGGGGGATACCGCGGCTTTCAGGTGCAGTCGCAGGTCTGCAGGCGCGGCAGAACCCCGCGGCGACTTTCCCCGCCCCCCCGCCCCGACCGTATCAATCGGATGACTTAGGCCGCTAGGCGGTAGGCCGTGACTCTGGTTTCGGCGAAAACCCGCCGCTCGATGGCGACCGGCGGCATCTTGGCTGTCTTGGGCGGTCTGCTCCATTGCTCGCCGCGATAGATCACTGCCGGCGGCGCCCCGCCCAGAGTCGTATGCCCGCGGTAAGTGTTGTAGTAGAGCGCGAAGTCATCGAGCAATGCGACGAGATGGTCGAGGCCACGGATGAGCGGAACGCGCTGAAGCCACTCGTACTTGAGGGTGAGGATGGCCCGTTCGCTGACGGCGATGGAGCCGTGTTTGCCCACAGCCCCGAAGCGTTGCTTGAATCCCCAGCGCTCCTTCAATTCAGCGAAGGCGTCGCTGGTGAACACTGACTCCTGGTCAGTGACGATGTACCTCGGCGCGCCGTACCGCGCGAAGGCTAACTCCAGGACTGTGGCAACCCAACCGGCATTCGGCCCTTCGAGCGGGCAGGTCGTGGTCACCATCCGGGAGTAGTGATCGATCCCCACCAAGACCCAGGTGGGCCAGATATGCCAGCGCCAGACTTTCGTGCGGTCCACGCTCCATATGTGATTGGGATAACGTGCCGTGATGGTGCGCGGTCTCGGCCGATCCTGCTTTGCGGCCGCCGCGGGTGGAGATGGTCTTTTGGGCTTGGGCGCCAGGAGGATGTTGCGCACGGTTGAAGCAGCGACGAATACCCTCAGCGCCCACATCGTCATGGCGATGCGGTGGCGGCCGAAGTGCGGGTTGGCCTCGAAGATCTCCCAGACCAGCCGCACGATCTCCGCCGGCGTCTTCCGGGGGCTTTGTCGGCTGCGATGCTGGTCGCCCATGTCGCCGCGCTCCGCTGCGTGAAGCCAGCGATAGAAACTCGACTTTGCGATGCCGAAGTGCTCCTTGACCCGGCTTCTGGGGATGCGGTAATAGCTCATATGCCACAGGATCTGCAGCCGCTGCATCGGCGTATAGTGCGGCTTGCGAGCATGCGCCTTGTCCAGGCGCGAACGCAGCAAGTCGTTCTCAAACTTCAGCCGATCGTTCTCGTCACGTAGGGCAGCCACCTCAGCGCGCAACTGGGCCAGCTCGCCCGTGCCAGCGGTCACTTTCCCTAGATATCGCCGTCGCCTCCGCCCCGCCCACTGCGCACTCAACACCATCGACTTGACGATTAGCGATACGGCAGTCTCAAAGATCTCTACGCCAGGCCCCTCCGGGAGAAAGCAAACGGTTCGCCTGCCGGCGCCGCGCTGTCATATGATAGAATGATCCAGCTTTGCACGTAAACGGAGTTATCCCGTTGGGACCAGGTGGCGCGCTGGGACAAGCGCCCAGCCCTTGAAGATGCTACGCATCTCTCGGCAGGCCTCACCCGTTGGATAGGAAGGTAACATGGCGACATACGTAACTGACCTGACCCATTTCCTGGATAAGAATGGCCGTCCTTTGGCAGATGCCCCGAGGACGCTGCGTAAGATGGCTTCCTTCTTCGCAAGCATCGTCGAAGCAGGCTCGTCCCATCCTGCGGGGACCCAGTTCCGCTCTATGATACGGTGTCGCAAGAGAGGTGCCAAGTCCCGGCTGACCATCACCCACGGCGCCGATGGGACGATTTATTGGGAGTGCCCGGAATGCGGCGAGAACGGTTACATCAGCAAATGGCAGGGCACTCACTGCGACCTGAGGGCGGCCGTGGAGCTAGAGGTCAGCCGTCGTATTGGAGTCCACATTACGGTGGAAGAACACGAGCTGCTCAGTGGCATCGTCACTAACAGCGAAGCAGAAAACGCCATCATTGCTGGGGCAGCAGCGACGGCCCAAGGGGTGTGGATTTCGGGCCGCAGCGAGGATTTCGCGGAGCTTCTAGGCTCGATTGCTTTCGATGCCAACCATACCAGGAGCGCCAAGCGGCGCGAGGTCATGGACGAGATCTATGGTAAGGTGCAGGGGGTAGTGGAGCAAGCAGGACTCAACATTGGCTGACCTCTACCCTTAGACCTCAAGATCCTCCCTGTCATGTTATCGGAAGCTTGCGCCAACGCCGCACGGCGAACCGCCCCCCTCCGTAAAGGAAAGCGGTTCGCCGATGGTTACTGCGGACTCGGGTGATCCAACTATCCAGCCTGCGCCTCGAACGCTTCCATCATCCGCACCAGCAGCTTGGACAGGCTCATCTGCTGAGCCGCCGCCAGCGCCCGGAATCGCTCGGCCTGCTCTCCCCGCAGCGCCACGGTCACCATCGCCGCGGGGGAGTCGCTCCTTCGCGCCGTGTTTGCTTCAGGGCGCTTCGTCTGGGCCTTGGCCACCTCTGGCTGCTGCCCCTCGGCTCTGGCTGCCGCCTCGGCATCAAGCACCTTCCGCGTCTCCGCCACCAGTCTCGCCTCGTGCTTCTTGAGCGCGGCTGCCTTCGCGGCCACCTCGGGTGGCAGTTCCTCCCGCTTGCGCCGCCGGCTTTCCACCCCTCGCTTGGCCGCCACCTTGCGCGCCGCCAGCCCCTCGACTTCGCTCGGGACAGGCCGCTCATGGGTCCGCTTCTCCACCGCTCGCTTCTGCTCTGCCTTTGTCATTCTGCTGTCCTCCCGTGAGTCAGTGTGCCGGCAATCAAGCCGACCGACACATCCCTCACTCAGGGCCGCCCGGCTGTCAAGGCTGGATATCCGCGTTCTTCCCGTCTGCGACTGAATACCGGTGCCGCGTCAATCCGCGCGCCACTCTCACCACCCCGCCGGCCGTTGGATGTTCACGCGGGGCCGCGCCCGCTTGCGGACTTGCCAGGCGATCCCCGCCGCGATCACCCGATCATCGTGCTTGCCCTCGGCGGCCTGCTGGCTGCCGGTGTCGGTCGTGACGAAGGTCATGCACTCATCCACCAGCCCTGCCGACTTGATGATGATCGCCTCCTGGGAGATCGCCGCCGCCAGGTCATCCACCAGGATCGGCTTCGTCGCTTGATCGGTTGGCCAGCCCAGGACCGGCGTCGTCTCGCCCACCGGGTCGTAGCGCACGTGATAGTAGAGCCGCGGGTAGCGGCAGACGTTGCGCAGCGTGTTCAATGTCGAGTGGCCGTGATTATTGCGCTCCACCGCCAGCAGCGCGGCGTTGTACCAGCGTCCGAGGAGATTGAGCTGCTGCGCGAACCGCTCGGGCGGCACGCGGCCGTGGAGCTCCGCAACCTGGGCGCCCGTCTCGCGGTCGAGCACGCAAGCGGCGGAGGCGTCGCCACCGGCAAGCCCCTCGCCAACGTCTGCGCCGATCACATAGATGCGGCCCTCAATTGGTTTCTGCCACACCAGCAGGATGCCGGGCGCGATGGCCACATCGCCAGCCTTGGACTGTATCACACCGACACGCACCGGCGCCGCCGCGGCAGCGATCCGCGCCGCCGCCTGGCGCAGGCGCTCGAGGTCGAAGCAACCTCGCGTGCTCGCCAGGAAGCAGGTGAGATCGTCCTCGGGATACTCCTGGGCGAAACGGTCCCGCAGGTCCCGCTGCTTATCTCGCCGCCACGCTATCTGTTCGAGCGTAAGCTTGTAACGTGTAACCAGGTTCAACTCGCTCTCGCTCAGCGACTGCCGTATCTCCTCAACCTGGCTGGCATCTACCGCCAGGGCGTAGGTGGGATCTTCCCACCACACGTAGAACTGGGGCTTGAAGCCGTTGGCGCCGGCCTTCGCTTCACTCCATAGCGTATGGAAGTAGTTGCCCAGCCCGTTGGCGGTCGATTCCAGGATCACCCGGCCGTCGGCGGGCACTGCCTCAAGCAGTGCGACCAGGGATTCCTCGGGATCGCTCCAGCGCGCCACCTCGGAGCAGTGGAGGTTGTTGATGGTCAGGCCGTGGCCGAAGCGGGGATTGCCGGCGGTGCCGACGAAGAAGCTGGAGTTGAGCCGCGGCCAGTGGAACTCCCGGCGGTTGGAGAAACGCGGCTTGCCGGCGCGCCTCCTCTCCGCCTGCGGCAGCCGCTCCCAGAAGAGCTGAACGATGCGAAAGATCTTCTGCGCGCTCTCCAGGTCGTGCGCGACCAGGATGCTAGTGGTGTTGGGCCGAAGCAAGGTATCGGCGAAGAACAGAGCGCACACCAGGGTGGTAAAGCCGAGCTGGCGGGGTTTGAGGATGATATCCCGCGCCGTCCGCCCCTCGTAGTAGTCCACCTGCGCCGGGTTGAAGTGCAGTGGGATGACCCGGCGGTCCTTGGTTCGGATCTGGAGGTTGGCCTCGATCCAGGGGCGCGGCTCCTGGCGGCGGGCGAGCAGCGCCTGCGCATACTCCGCTGCCGCCAGGAACCTCTCATTTGCCGACGCCACCGCGCTCATGTCTCGCACCGACATGCCTTCTTCTCGCTAAACGCCTCCCAGCGGCGCAGGATGACATCGCAGTACCTGGGCTCCAGGTCCATGCCGTAGCAGACTCTGCCCGTGCGGGCGGCGGCGATGATCGCCGTGCCCGATCCCAGGAACGGGTCAACCAGGATGTGGCCCGGCGCGGTGGAGTTGCGAATGGCGCGCTCGATCAGGGCTAACGGCTTCATCGTGGGGTGAAGCTCATTCCTGGCCGGCTTATCGTGCTCCCAGACCGTGGTTTCGTTGTTTGGCCCGTGCCAGCGGGGTGACTTGCCCTGCTTGTGGGCATAGAAGCAGGGCTCATACCAATGCTTGTACTGGGCAAACAAGGCGCCCGCGCCGTTATTCTTCACCCAGACAATCAAGTTGCGCTCGACCCAGCCGGCGCGCTCCAGGCTCGCGAGGACGTTTCGCAATTGGGCGCTGGCGAACCATAGATAGAGAGCGGCGCGGCTGTCGCTGTGGCGATGCGCCAGAGTGAGGGCGTTCTCCACCAGGCTGCGGTAGGCTTCGGGTGTCATGTCGTCCCAGTACGCATCGGATGGCTGGTCAATCCCCCGCCGCGCCTTGGCGATGCGCTCCTGCTGAGCCGTGCGGCCGCCGACGTAGTGCACGCCGTAGGGCGGGTCGGTGATGACGGCATGAGCTTTCCTGGCTGCGCGATCAGCACCTTGCCTACCCTCTCGGCCCGCCATGAGCTTCTCCCACGCCCCCGCATCTGTCGCATCTCCGCACAGCAGCCGATGCCGGCCAAGCTGCCAGAGCTCTCCCGGCTGCACCTTGGTCGGCGCGTTTGAGCGTTCCGCGCGCAGCATCTCGCTCACGACATCGAAGCTCTCCTCATAGGGCGGCGGCGCCTGCGAGCGCTCCAACTCGGCGAGCAGGTCTTCCATCTCACCCGAGCCAAAGCCCGTAAGCGCTTCGTCCAGACCAGGCAGTTCCCGCAGTTCCTCCAGCACCTGTCCGAGCTTGGGCAGATCCCAATCGCCGTGGATGCGGTTGAGTGCCAGGTTGAGCGCCTTAGCCTCGGCCTGCGAGATGTCCAGGTAGACGACGGGCACTCTGGTTAGACCCAGGGCGATGGCTGCCTGGAGCCGCTGGTGCCCGCCGACGATGGTGTTATCCGCCCGCCTGACCACGATCGGCTCGACCACTCCCCAGTGATCCAGGGAGCGCTTGAGGCCCTCCATGTCTGCCGAACTCATTATCCTCGGATTGTCCGCCCACGGGCGCAGCTTGCCGATCTGTACCTGCTGCACTCGCAGTTGCTGGTCGCGGTTAGGCCTTACTTCACTGATTGTCATTGGGCTGTACCTCCTCTTCCTCGTTCTCTTTCTCGTTCTCTTTCTGCTTGGGTTCCCGTCCGGCATTGGCGCGCTGCTTGGCTAGCTCCATCAGCGCCCGCAGTTCATCGTCCGACATCCGCCCCATCTCGGATGCCGCCGACTCATCGGAATCGGCCCCCGCGGACGCGGCCAGGGCGTGGTAGATGTCCCGCCGGATGTCGAGCGCGAGACGGTAGATCTGCACCGCGACGTACGGCGTGACACTGCTATCGAGACTCAACTCACCCGTCTCCGGATCGCGCTGCACCACCTTGGCGAGGCGGCCCATCGACAGCCGCGTCAACTGATCCGAATGCCGCAGGGACTGGCGGAGCTGCTCATCCCGCTCCTGGCGCAGCGTCTGAGCATCTGCCTGCTGCTGGTGCTGATCCCACTGCCAGGCGCGGCGACGCCAGTCATGCTTGCCGGCCCAGCGCCGTATCAGGGACTCCGGCTTGCTCAGTTGGCGAGCGGTGCCGATGAAGCTCCGCTCAAGCCCCAGTCCGAGATAGACCTGGAACGCCGCATACGCCTGTCCCGACTCCTGCTCCGTCTGCGCCCACGGTGGGACGCCGGTGGCACGACTGCCCGTAAAGGTGGTCTCCAATTTGTCAGCCCTCCTCTTGCTGTCTGTGGCTCGCAGGCCGCTTGGGCGCTCGCATTCGCTGGCGGTGATTCAGCGCACGACTTCTGCTGCACCGCCTCCGGTCTTCAGTGACCGGAAGCCACCGGGTCGCGCCCGGCCGAGTCCCCATTTCCCACGCCGCGCTTGCGCTTGCGCGCCTGTTCTGCTACTATTGTACCAGCAGATATTCCGTGTCAATTGTACGGTTCGGAGGCGCTGGTGAAGGACCGGGAACGTCAGAGATTCATAGACCGGGTGTGGAGGGAGAAAGGGAGGAAATACGGCTTCTCATGTCCGCCGTTGCTGCGGCGACTGGTGGACCCCGACCGCTATTTCATGGGGTATCAAGACGACGATATGGAGCAGGAGGATTTCGCGGGTGCGGTGGACGAATTCTTCAGCACACAGTTGCCGATCATCCTGCGCTTTGCCGCAGAGTCGGCCTCCGCCCTTGCCAGCCAGCCGGCGGATAAAGCGGACGGGCAGTCTTCAGACAAGCGGGTATATCAGAAGTGCTTCGAGCGGCGCCTGCGGATCTTCGCCTTCGTGGCCGAGCGAGCGCTGCCTCCGCTAGGCGTGCTGGGCGGGGACTTCAGCATTGCGCCGAAGCGGATGCCGTGGAGGCAACTCTGCGCTCAATGGAACAAAGCATATCCTCACGACCCCATGACCCCAGAGCTGCTGCGCGTTGCCTACTGGCGGGCCAAGCAGGCGGGGCTGGGCGAGGTCTATCGCAGACGCCAGCTTCAGGACCTGGCCGATATGCTTGCCGCGCTGCCGTCGTTCGTGCGTCATCCAGAGATAATGAGCCAAATGCGGCACCGCCGCACCGGTCTGTCGCTTGAGCAACTCCAACGCGAGGTGGAGAGGCTGACGCCCGCCGCTCGCGCCGAGCAGCGTCGCGTCACGCCGACCGGCACGGCCAAATCACGCCGCTGATCTCTCGCTCGCTCGTTCCCAGCGATACGACCGCCACTTTGGGCACGGGCAAAGCGGGAGGAAGCGCCACCCGACCGCCACTCCGACCGCCACCGAAACGCCACCGATGCGCCACCCTTGATCGGAGCCGACCTAACGGCGGAAACCGCGATTTCACGCTCAGATTGCGGCGCTCGCGCGGTGGGAAACGGCTATTTCGCGCCGCAAAACTCGCAGCATGAGCGAAAAACAGCCACCAAACCGCCACTCCCTTGCACGCCATGCGGACTCCGGCTTACAGGCCCGCTCCTCGCTTGTCCCCCACGCCGCACAGCCGCCTCGGCTGTGAGCCCTTCCGCCACCTTATATATATAGCGACCCTCGCCACACCCAGCCCGAATCCGCCAGCCCGTTTGTCCTCGTTTCCCGACACCCAACAGTTGCGAGGTTATAGGCCCGCTTTTCGGCGCACTTTCTGGTGGATGGGGTGCTCTCTTGTATCATGCCGCTCGCGCGCTGTCTTGCTGTTAGAGACGTTTAACCACTCGAAAGTCCCCGGAGCTTGATCTTAACACGCGCATCCTCTGGGATTGGGGCGCCGGTCGCTTCTTCTGCCCAAAGCAGTACATGGCAGGCGGACGAGAGATCACACTCGCCCTGGAGCGTTGTCATTCGCTCCTTGAAGACTCTCGGCGCTCGAAGTTCAAAGCCCTTGTTCTCGGCGACTCGATGCCAGTAGCCAAGGAGATACTTGCAGAAGTCGGGAAGCGTGGTCACGCGCGTGATCGCTTCTCGGTCAATCAGGATGGTGAGCACTATGCTCTGTGCCTTGAGGGCGTACCCCGGGGGAAACCACGCGTTCTCGGATATCGCCAAGTAGTCGGTTAGCCCCAGGGCTACGTCGTCGGCAGCTAGGTCATTCACGAGAGCAACCAGTTGCTCTGGTCCAACTGGCTCCCATACACGTACCGCAGCGTCCACGACCGCCTCCCAGTACGGAGGATCTAAGAGGTCAGCCTTCCGTTTCTCGAACGCCGCCCGCAATTCTGTCAGATGACCCCGCATGGCAACCGGATTCTCGCGGCTCGCCAGGGCGCTCGCCAATGCCGGGGCCACGACCAGCAAGAACAACTCTGACTGCGCCGATTTCCTTCGGTCCGCCGTAAGTTGCTGCCATGCCGCGTCCGGATCCACGCCAGACGTTGAGAATTCCTCACCCTGCGCTATAAGCTCTCCCGTGACTGAAACCCCCTTTACAGTCTCCAGGCCGGCATCCAAGGCTATGTCAAACGCGTACAGCGCTGCGGCGATCATCGCCCGGTCTGTTTGCATCAGAGACCGCGGCCATAGCCGTCCCTCTTCACCAGCAAGACCGACTGCGATGCCAAAATCCCTTAGCGCTGATTTCCTAAGGCAGAGGCCGCCGGCCATCCGCCCCAACTGCTGCCGCAGAACTGCACGGCTGATAGGCGCAGATAGGTCAGCCAGCCGAGGATTTCGCCAGGCGAACATGCCAGGTGCGGGCGCAGTATAGGGAGTTCCGTCCGCGGTTGAAGAGGGCGGTGCACCATCTGCGCACACGGCGGAGAACCAGCCGAGGCTATGGCCGATCTTGCGGAAGACCTCACGGCATCTAGGGTGAGTTAGGTCCCACTCGACATACAGGTGATGAACGGCAGCCTGCAGAGCTGCCCACGCTGCGCGCTTCCGGTCGCCATACCACAGCGCGGTTGCTAGCTCGCCGAGGAGCTCCGCCCCGTCCAGGGCCGGCACGTATGAATCGATTATGTCCGGGCTTCCTTCCCCCAGTTGTGCACGTTCGATCTGGCTGAAGAATCGCGTCCGGTTGTGTTTCCGTGCGTAGCGCAGACCAGCCCGGGCCCAGTCTGCTGCTTCATCCCAATGGCCTAGTTGTTCCGCAGCGATAGTCGCGCGCACATGTGCGCCGAATCTCAGCGCAACGAGACGGTCGCCCCCTGCGGCCAGGGCCCACCTGCAAGCCGCGAGGAATCCCGCAGCATCGCCTGCGTCGTCCAGAATCGACGCTATGGTATATCTCTGAAGGAATCGCAGATTGGGGTCTGCGAGTTCCGGCATCGAACGGAGAATGAGAAGGGCTTCTTCCAGCCTGGCGAGGTAGTTCGCCATTGTTATCGCGCGCGCACGAGTGACCATTAGTGCCAACGTCTCGCAGTTCCGCGTCTCGGCGAGAGCCTCCATATCGTTCAACGCACTCAGAACAGCCTCCCAGTCCTGTTCTTCCTTCGGCCTTTCGGACATGTGCAGCCAGCAGCCGTCTGCAAATCCGAGTAGCGTAACCTCGAAGCTCGCGAGCGCGGCCACCTCCTCGGCCGTCATAGTGTTCATGACGGCTAACACGGCGCGCACGTCTTCGAGCCGTCTCGCTGTTGCTATCGGCATGCGAAGAAGCATTTCCCAGCCGCCAGGTGGCGGAGGCATATCTGCCATCAGCCCCGGCTGTGACCTCAGCATTCGCACTGCTCTCAGCGCCCGCGCCACCGCCTTACCTGCTGGCGCGTGCGGCAGGAGAGGTCCGGAGTCAAGCAAAGCCCACACGGTCGCGAACCGCTCCCCCGGCGTTGTGCCCGCAGCAGCGATTAGCGCTTCCAAGTCGTCGTCCAATGACTCGACGTTGTCACCCGCCATTCGGCCAATCTTCACCTGAAGGGAGCGGATCACAATCCGCGACTCGTGCGGGATTTCGTTGGGCCACGTGCCGGGCTTGAAGATGTGCCCCAACAGCGAAAGGCCCCTAGCTTCGGCTGTAGTCTTCACCGAACTCATGACGTGGAAGAGGAGAGCACCCAGCTCGCCCCATTCCTCAGCGGCGAACAGATGACTGGCGGCAAAGATGGCATCATTGGCATTGATTCTCTTGCGGCCGAGAATCTCGTGACCCAGGGCTGAACAGGTTGCCTTCACTCGCGCGAACGGCAAGTAACGGCGCCCGACGTCGCCGAGCAAGGGGGATACTTCATACGCGTCGCCTGCAAGTCTGTTAACCCATGGCCCGATGAGCTTATCCAGCAGCTCCCCAGGACGTGCAAGTCCCGGATCAACCTCCGCTACTGCCTCAACCTGGGCCCGTCCGAAAGCCCGTCCGATAAGCGACACACGGTAGAGCAACTCCCGCTCGTCATGGTCAGATACTAGCGACGTCACTCGACGAGCTGCGATCTCGCGCTCGTCGGCGGTGGCGGCTCCGTCGATGATTGTTGTTAGCGCTCCCCCATCCAGTCGCCAGCCCCTAGCTTCCAGCCAGCGAACCGCCGCGGATAGCAGAGACGGGTGACCACGGCACATCCCCGTGAGGAACTCAGCAACCTTGAGCGTGACAAGTTCTTCAGGAGCTCCACAATCCCGGAGCATAGATAGCACGTCCGCGGCCTCCATCGGAGGCACCGCTATCTCTCCGACAGACGACGGCGCTAGCGATGTAGTGGCTTCCGGAGTCAACAGCCATTGCCCCGTGGTCAACAGGTTCGTGCCGTTGACCTGGCACGCCGCGGCCAAACCACCAAGTGTGTGGCTCAGACCGCGATGCGCTGCAAGGTCTGGCAGATCGTCAACGACGATCAACGTTCCCTTGCCTAGCCTCCGAAGAACTGCTTCAGCCATGCCTAGAGGCGAAGCTTGAGCCAACTCGTATGCCGCCCACCACGACCCATCGCCCGTCAGGCTCACCATCTCAGCCACAAGCTGATCGAAGACATGCTGCACGGACGTGTCGTGCTGGCTAGTCAACGATATCCATAGTAGGTGGCCATCTCTTTCCCGCTCACCAAGAGCTCGCGCGAGGTGCGTCTTGCCCATACCCGCGCCGCCCTGTATGTGCAGCCACGTGGACCGATTGAGCCTGCTCAACGCTGAAGTCACCACGTGCTCTCGTGGAGCGCACGGCCTCGGAGGACGCGGTGGTACGTCAAGTTGCGCGACCCTCCGGCCGAGCACTATTATGGGTGCCATGGCCCCCGGGTACATCTCGGCCATCCGGCGATGCATCTCGGACACCATGAGTTGCGTTTCCTGGACCGGGCGAACCAGTGATTCTACAGTCTGCCGTGTAGTACTCGCTATCGATTTGATCTCGACCAAGGCGGGCAGAATCTGCTCATCGAGTTGCTGCAAACGGTTCAGGGTTGCCTGTTCAGCATCCGAGAACTTTGCGTCCTCAAGTGCGGCAAGTAAGCGTGCACGATCCAGCCGCTTGAGACCACGCGCCGCAAGAGTATCCAATGCTATGACGGTCAGCTTGTCGGCAGCGCGCTTAGCCATCGCAGGGGAGGCAAAGCCTGACTCGACAATGCGTTTCTCGATGTCCTGAGGCAACAGGTCGTGCTCGGGCTGGCCAAGCGACCACTCTACGATGCCGAGGAAGCTACGTAGTTCCTGGAGGGACGCGGAAACCACAAACTCCCTAAACGCTTCGAACTTCTGTGAGGCACGTCGCGACCGCGCGGGCGCCGTCGCCTGTCTCACAATACCGCGGAAGGCTTCTACCGTCGCCTCGATGGCGCGAGCATCAAGTGTGCCCTGCGCCACCCGTTCCCATGCCTCGATACCGGTGAGACCCTCGGGAAAGAGCACCCCCTGCTCCTGGCCCGCCACGGCATTAGTGGTGTATCGAAAGCGGACCGGAAGTCCGGCGTTTGCGGTGCGCGTATCGTGAAAATTCGCCAAGGCCTCGAGCACTTCGGGAGACCTCAGCGTCACCCGTCTTGCCCGATGTTTGACTTGCTCTAGTAACTGTCTTGCGGCCCCTGCTTGCCCGCCGGAATCTAGGAGGCCTCGGACGTGGTTGACATCCTCACCGCATTCGCAGAACAGCACGGTCTGGTTATCGAGATCAAGCCACCGCAGTACGGTGGTCCGGACCTGGTACAGGAAGCCCCGGATCGCGGCTGAAGCGTCACGGCCTGGATCTTGAATCAGATCACTCATCGTTCTCTGACCAAGCGGGGCTGTAGTCCTAGTAGATCAACGGGCCTTCGGTGCGGGCGGAAGCCAGACAGCCCCTACCCTCAGGTATTCGGAGATTCGGCGCGCAACGCCGCGGAACCTGCGCTCTATGTCGAAGGTGGGGGATGAAACGGCGTGCATTTCGTCTTGACTTCCGGCTGCTGCCGAGTGATCTATGTACCCGACAGAACGTGGGTTACAGGAGGCAGTAATGGCGGTCACTCAGGGAGCGGAAGAGCAGGAATCGGAGGAGTCCCGAACGCCCTCGACGGCGACAGAGGAAACAACCGCCTTCGACGCGGCGGTCGAAGAGTTTCTCGCCTATCTGAAAGGCTATCGCCAGTATTCGTCATGGACGATCGGGGCGTATCGGACCGACTTGCGTGAGTTCCGCGAGTTCCTGTTGGAGCAGGAGGGACGAGTACCTGCGCCTGCGGAGATCACCCGCCCGCAGGTCGTCGCCTGGGGCCTGCGGCTGAAAGGGATGAAGCCGCTGACCATCCGTCGCAAGTATGCCTGCCTATCGTCCTTCTTCTCATTCCTGCAGGACATGGGCCATTGCCAGGGCAATCCCGCCCGCCGACTGCCGCTGCCCAAGGTGTCGAGGAATCTGCCGGTCGTGCTGTCAACCGAGCAAGTCCAGCAACTGCTCGCCGCGGCGCAGAATCCGGGCCAGCGGCTCCTGCTGCTGCTACTGCTCTCAACCGGCCTGCGGCGCAGCGAAGCAGCGGCCATCACGCTCGACCACGTTGACCTGGAACACCGCCAACTCCGTGTGCGCGGCAAGGGCAACAAGGAACGGATGGTGCCGCTTACCGCCGAGGTGGTGGAGGCAATCCAGGAGCACCTCGCCTCGCGCAAGCCGACGGAATGTAGGCATCTCTTCATCAGCCGGGTCACCGGCGAACCGCTCTCCGGCGGCGGGGTCTATAAGGTGATTCGACCCTTGCTAAAGCGGGCTGGACTGGATGGCCAGGCTATCACCCCGCATAAGCTCCGTCACACCTTCGCCACTCATCTGGTTCGAAACGGCGTGGACGTCAAGACAGTGCAGGAGCTGCTTGGTCACTCTGACTTGGGCACCACGGCCAAGTACCTGCACTCCGACGGCCAGGCCAAGCAAGCGGCAGTGGCGAGGTTGGGGTGCTTGGTGGGGACGCAGAGCAACCGGGACAAGGAGGAACAATAGCGATGACCATGACCATGGAGCCGGCAGTCGATGCGTCAGCCGGAGGCGCGACCCTGACACGGGACATCGAGCGATTCCTGGAGTATCAGCGCTCCTACCGCAGCCACTCGCCGCTGACCGTCGCCACCTATCGCTGTGACCTGGGCCAGTTCTGCCAGTGGCTAGAGGGGCGCTTGGGGCACTTGCCTGAGCCGAGCGCCATCACCCGCGAGTTGGTGATGCAGTACGCCGTGACCCTGAGCGGTCGAGCGGCACCCACCGTCTGTCGGAAAATCACCGTCCTGTCGGCGTTCTTCGGTTTCCTGATGGACGTCGGGGAACTGGCCAGCAACCCCGCGCGGCGGATTCCCTTGCCCAAGCCCGCCAGCCGCATCCCGAATGCCATCTCCGAGGAGGAGGCCCGGCACATCATCGCCGCTGCCGCCTCTCCGTTTGAACGCGCCATGCTGCTTCTGATGCTAACCGCCGGCCTGCGCCGCAGCGAGGTGGGGGCGATTCGGCTGGAGGATGCGGACCTGGAGGGCGGGCTGCTGCTGGTACGGGGCAAAGGCGCCAAGCAGCGCATGGTACCGCTGATGCCCCAGACCGCAGAAGCTATTCGCACTTATCTCGCAGCCCGCCCTAATGTGGATCAGCCCTATCTCTTCCTCAGCCCCCAGGGCCAACGCCTGGCTAATGATTACCTCAACCGCACGCTGCGGCGCATCCTCGCCCGGGCCGGCCTGGGTAAGCGCATCACGCCGCATATGCTCCGCCACACCTTCGCCACCCACCTCGTCCGCAACGGCGTGGACGTGCGCACCGTCCAGGAACTCCTCGGCCATGCCGACCTAGAGACGACCGCCAACTACCTCCACTCCGACACCCGCGCCAAACAAACCGCCGTCGCCCTTATCTCCAGTCTGACCGGCTCTGCCACTTCGTCTGATTCGAGCAGCGCGTAGTTCCTTTATCACGGCGGCCGACGCTGCAGTAACGAAAGCCGAGCGTCCGCATGGCTTACGGGCGGTATATATGCGGCAGGGCGGGCGACCGCACGCGCGGAATGTTAGAGCACTGATCGGCGACAGGAACGATTTTGGAGAGCCAAAGATGAAGGAATCCGGGTTCCAGGAACTGGCGCAACGGATTGCGTACTTGGAGAGACGGATTGCGGAACTAGAGAAGCGTGTTGACCTGCTGCACCGGCTCGTCTTGGAACAGCGTGTGCTTGTCAGCCGCCCATGAAGCCGGCCTGAAGGGGCCTGGGATTGTCTGCCCGGCCTTGCTGCTGTATCATCTCCAGCCAGAGCGCGGCGCCTTTTGGGCGCCGCCTTCACTTTGAGGAGCGTAACTGGCATGGAGGTCTTTCCTGCATCCGTTGTTCTCATCGTGCGCGCTCTGGTCGTGAGCGCGCGCTGGGCTGGAAAGCAGCGCCGAGTCACGCTGGAGCAGATGACGGCCGCGGCAGAAGCGAGTCGCATCGCCGAACTCGAGGCCCGAGTGGTCACTCTGGAGGACCGGCTCGAACTGCGCGAGGCGCACATTGAGGTGCTGGAATCCCGGCTGGGAGGGGAGTGTAGCCGCAAGCCCTATCCCCTGATGGAGCGGCTGCGCATTATCTGGCTGATGGAGTACTTTCAGATCCCCCAGCGGCGCCTGGAGGAAACCCTTGGGGTCTCCCGCTCCAGCGTACGGCGGTGGCTGAAGGGGTTCGAGCAGGGGAAGCTGGGTAAGCGTAACGAGCCGAAGGAGCCGGTGAACAAGACGCCCCGGGAGATTGCGGAGCTGATCTGGGAGATGTTCCGGCGGAATCCGCTTTGGGGGCGACACCGCATCGCCATGACGCTGTGGACGCTGCGGGTCTTCGTCGCCGCCTCGACCGTCAGGAACGTGCTGCGGCGCCCGGCGCCGCCGAGAGCGCCAGCGTCGGCATCAGCCAAGGTCGCCGACACGAAGCCCCGGCAGATCGTCGCCAACTATCCTAACCATGTCTGGAGCGTGGACCGTACGCGGGTGTGGCGCTGGTACATCTGGCCCACCTGGACCCTGGTGGCAGTGGATCACTACTCCAGAATGGTGACTACGACCCGCGTGCTTGAAGGTCCCAACGCTGGCTGGGTCACAGCCGCGCTCGAGTGCATATTCCGGCCCAAAGTGCACACCGATTCCGATTCAAAGTGATCGGCGATTCCGATTGAAAGTGATGACCGATTCCGGTCCAAAGTGATCGCGGCGGAGTGAAGCAGACGCGGGATAACCGACGAGTGATCGGGTAACTGTCCCTTTCCGGCCCTTGCGGCCGAGGAGGGAGACAGATGCCCAGGGAGCGGTTATCCATGCGCGTGATCAAGGAAGTACTACGACTGAGATATGAGGCGGGGTTGCCGTACTCGGCGATTGCCGCCAGTTGCCGGCAGGGGCAAACGACGGTGCGCAACTATGTGTTGCGGGCCCAGGCCGCCGGGCTGAGCTGGCCCCTGCCCGAGGGGCTGGACGAGGAGCAACTGGAGCGGCTGCTGTTTCCACCGCCCGCCCCCTCTGCCGTCCGGCGGCCACCGGCGGACTGGCCAGCGATTCACCAGGAGCTGCGCCGCAAGGGGGTAACGCTGGGGCTGTTGTGGCAGGAGTACAAGCAGGCCCACCCCGACGGTTATCAGTACAGCCAGTTCTGCGAGCTTTACCGGCGTTTCGCTTCCACGCTAGAGCCGGTGCTGCGCCAGCACTATGTCGCCGGCGAGAAGCTGTTCGTTGATTACGCCGGCCAGACTGTGCCAGTCGTGGACCGGCGCACCGGCGAGGTGCGAGAAGCGCAGATCTTCGTCGCCGTCTCCGGCGCCAGCAATTACACATACGTTGAGGCCACCTGGACCCAGACGCGGGAAGACTGGCTGGGGGCGCACCGGCGCTGCTTCGAGTTTATGGGCGGGGTTCACGCCCTGGTCGTCCCCGACAACCTCAAGGTGGGCGTCAAATCTCCCTGCTTCTATGATCCCGAGCTGAACCGCGCCTACCAGGAGCTGGCCGAGCACTACGGCGCCGCCGTGCTGCCGGCGCGGGTGCGCCGTCCGCGCGACAAGGCCAAGGCCGAAGCCGGCGTCCAAGGGGTCGAGCGCTGGATACTGGCACCCCTACGTAATCGGCGCTTCTTCTCCCTCTACGAGCTTAACCAGGCGCTGTGGGAATTGCTGGCTGACTACAACCGCCGCCCCTTCTACAAGCTGGAGAGCTGCCGCCAGTCGCTGTTTGAACAACTGGAGAAGCCGGCGCTGCGCCCCTTGCCCGCGCAGCCGTACGAATTTGCCGAATGGCGCAAAGCCCGCGTCAGCGTCGACTATCACGTGGAGGTGGAGCGCCACTACTACTCGGTGCCCTACCAGTTACTCCGCCAGCAGGTGGAAGTACGCATCACCGCCCAGGTGGTGGAGATCTTCCATCGCGGCCAGCGCGTCGCTTCACATCTACGCTCCACCCTGCGCGGCCACCATACGACCATCGCTGAGCACATGCCGCACAATCACCGCGAATACCTGGAATGGAGCCCCTCCCGGCTGACCCGCTGGGCGCAGCAAATCGGCCCCGCCACTGCGGCGGTGGTGGAGCAGATCCTCAACTCGCGGGCCCATCCGCAGCAAGGCTATCGCGCCTGCTTGGGCATCCTGCGCCTGGGCAAGCCCTGCTCCGCCCGGCTGGAAGCGGCTTGTCAGCGGGCGCTGGCGATTGGCGCGCTCAGCTACCGTAGCATCAACTCCATCCTCAAGCACGGACTGGAAGCCCAGCCGCTGCCGGCTACCTCAGCCTCCTCGACTTCACCGATCGCGCACGCCAATATCCGCGGCGCCCAATACTACCATCCAAAGGAGAACGACCCCGATGCTGCATCAACCGACGCTGGACAAGCTGCAGGAAATGAAGCTCACCGGAATGCTCAAGGCCTACCAGGAGCAACAAACGATGCCCGACTGCCAGGGCTTGGACTTTGAGGAGCGCTTCGGCCTGCTGTTGGATCGGGAAGCCACCGAGCGCGCCAACCGCCGACTGGCGACGCGGCTGAGATTCGCCCGGCTCCGCCAACAGGCGTGCGTCGAGGACATCGACTTGCGCGCGCCCCGTGGACTCGACAAAGCCCTGCTACTGGCGCTGGCCGACTGCAACTGGATCGCCCATCACGACAACTGCCTGATCATCGGCCCCACCGGCGCCGGCAAGACCTACATCGCCTGCGCCCTGGCACAGCGCGCGTGCCGCGAAGGCTACTCGGTCCGTTATCATCGCCTGCCCCGGCTGTTTTCGGAGTTAGCTATCGCTCGGGGAGACGGCCGCTATCCCAGACTGTTAGCGAGCCTGGCCAAAGTTGATCTGCTTGCGCTCGACGACTGGGGCACCGCCGGCCTCACCCCGGAGCAGCGCCACGATCTGCTGGAGATCCTTGAGGACCGCTACCAGCGCCGCTCCACTCTCGTCGCTTCGCAACTGCCTGTCTCGCACTGGCATGAAATCATCGGCGATCCCACCCTCGCCGATGCCATGCTGGATCGCTTGGTGCACAATGCTCATTCCGTCATTATGAAGGGAGATTCCATGCGCAAACACAATAAGCCCTTGCCGACTAACGAAAAAGAGAGTACAAAATGAGCGGTCCCGCGTCGCTTCCGCTCCGACCGCGATCGGCGAACCTTTTCAACCGGAACACGCGATCACTTTCCTTCGGAATGTGTGATCACTTTCACCGGAATACGCACTTGACCGCCTAATGACCGCTTGCGAGCCGGTAATCGAAACCGCGGTCAGGCTCAAGTTCGGGCTCGCGGCGCATCCGCGGGCGGCATCATCCTCGCCCGCCGAGGATGAAGCCTGTGACGTTGTCGGAGATGCCTACGCCGCTACGCTCCGCTGGCTGCAATCGGTCAGGCGGTCACCCGAAGCCGCCGGTGTCGAGAGCTTCACCAGCTATCTCCACGGCATGGTGCGGCACACGTTCTACGACTGGCTGCGCCGCAAGTACCCCGAACGCCACCGCCTGAAGAGCCGCCTGCGGTCGCTTGCCTCGGGGGACACGCCTGTCTCCGGCTTCGCCATGTGGCAGTCGGCGGAGGGCAAACTTCTCTTCGGCTTCTCCGAATGGCAGGGACGCGAGTCGCGCATGACCGCCAGGTTCAAGGACTGGCTGTCGGACCCCGCTTCGCTGCCCCAACAAGGGCCGGCTTCGCACTCCGAGCTGCCTTTGCCGGCTCTGATTGCGCATGTCCTCAACTGGATCGAATCGCCAATTGACGTTGACCAACTGGTGAACGGCCTGGCTCACCTTCTGGGCATAAAGGCGGCGGCCGTTGAGCCCCTCGACGAAGAGCACATCGCTCCGCTCCCGGAGCCTGCGCCCGAGATAGCCGACCAAATCGCCGACCGCGTAGATGCAGAATCTGCCGTGCCGGCGTTGGTCGAGGAGATGTGCGCCCTGCCGCCCAGGCAGTTTCAGGCGTTGGTGCTGGGACTGGAGCAGGATGAAGCCGCACTGGTGCTGACCGTCGCCACGCCCAGCCGCGTGGCGACGCTCCTCGGCTGCCCAGCGGAGGCCCTCGGTCAACTGCTGCACGAGGCGCCGCTGCCTGACCTCGAGATCGCTAGCCGGCTGGGGCTGCGTCGGCAGCAAGTCATTAACCTCCGCAAGTGCGCGCGGGAGCGCTTGGCGCGACGGTTGGCCGTCGCACGCGCCGATATTTCCGAGGGCTGACGGTAATATCCTCGACGGGCTGACGCCATAGACCAATGGAGGAACGGGTCTGTGGAATGTCCGTCGCCTGACAGGTTCGAAGCCGAAGTCCACGGCTCCGGTGACCGCGCCGCGAGCGCTGAGTTCTGGAGCCATGTCGAGTCGTGCCCGAAATGCCGCGAGCGCCTGCTGCGGCACGCCGAAGGCCGGCGAGCTCACGCCCGCCTTCTGCGGCACGCTCGACCGGATCGCTCCCCTCGCGCTGAATGCCCCTCTGCCGAGGAACTCTCGGATCTCGTCGGGGGGCGGCTAGCTGCTGATCAGGCCGAGCGCGTCGGGCGGCACGTACGATCGTGCCGCGCGTGCTCAGCAGATGCAGCGGACCTCAAGTCGTGGCTCGCCGAGATGTCGGCGATGCCGGCGCAAGCGTTCCAGCCCAGACCTCGCCTATCTGTGCTGGACCGCCTTGCTCTGCGAGTCCAGCGCTTGGATCGCCGCCCGATGACACTTGGCTTGGCCACCGCGGCAACCGCTGCGGTAGCACTGATCCTGGTGGCGGTGGGCCTCATGCTGGTCCCCGCTCCGGCAGGCTCGGAGATGGCCACCAGCCGCCCGCTCTACGAATCCGCTCCGAAGGTCCTGGTCGGCATGGGCGGGCTCGCGTTCGTCATCTGCATCGGCTTCGCGCTCGTGATGGCGCGGCAACGAGCGGTAGAGATGCCGCCGGCGTGGCTGGAGGCGGGCAACGCCGAGCATTCGCGGGTGTTCGTCCTCGACCGCAGAGTGGTCACGATCGGCCGTCTCAAGGACAACGCGTTAGTGCTTCCGGATGCGGACATCTCGCGCCGACACGCGATGATCTGCTGGACCGGGCAGCATTTCGTTGTGGTTGACCTGGGCAGTCGCAACGGGACGCTGCTGAACGGATCGCCGGTAGAATCGGCGACGATCCGCGACGGGGATCGCGTGCGCATCGGAGCGTGGACCTTGCGGTTCCATCAAGGCAAGTGAAGCCAGAGGACGGCTGATCCCGCCTTAAGGACTGCACGCAGGGCGCCGCTGCGCACGAAGCAATAAACCCAGTAGAGAGGAGAGGGAGGATGTCAGTGAAGCGAGGTCTGACGGGAATGTTACTGGTCATGGTGTTGCTGATGGTTGCGGCCGGGTGCGCAGCCGCGGCGTCTCCGGTGACGGTGGAGAAGCTGCTCGAAAACCCGCAGAAGTACGCAGACAGAGTGGTGACCGTGGTTGATGCCACGGTCGGCAAGGTGCCCGAGAGAGGTACCGACGGTAAGTGGGTGTATCCCCTGGTTGGTGAGGGTAACGGGAGCGTCCTTGTGCGCTCTAGCAGGCTGCCCGAATACGGTCAGTCTCGCACCGTGACGGGCACATTCTACACGCCGCCCCCGGGCGATCCAGCGTCGTACTACATCGCCGAACGTGTCTTCCCCATCTGGGCCTACGCCGCCCTGATTGCCGTGCTGGTACTGCTGGCCGGGGTGCTGATCTGGCAGTTGATGCCGGGACGAGGCCCTACGGATGGCCCGCCCCCCCCGCCGCCGGAGCCGCCAGTGCGCGAGGCAACTGCGGTCCGCTGCCCGAGCTGCGATGAGCTCAACACCGAGCCAGGCCCCTTCTGCACCCACTGCGGCGCGTCGTTGGGCACCCAGCCGCCGCCGCCCCCGCGAGAGGATCCCGGGGTAACCGGCGTGTATCTGGGCGTTGGTCGGCTCGAACTTGAGACGGCGACCGGGCCACAGCCCCTGCCCCTGATCAGTAAGAAGAAGGGCGCGCCCGTTACGATAGGCCGCGACCCCAAGAACGACATTGTGCTGGCGCACGACGCGATCTCTGGTCATCACGCCCACATCCGCTACGACCAAGACAAGGATGAGTTCACGATTGCTGACCTGGACAGTACGAACGGAACCTTCGTAAATGGTAACCGTATCACCAAGCAGGTCCTCCAGGACAACGACGTGATCCAGTTCGGGCCTTACCAGAAGGCCAAGTTCCGCCGGATCTAGCCGACTGGCGCGGCTCCAGGAGTACAAGGGCGTGGTCTGAGGACAGACATGGCGCATCTGCTAGCCGTAGCCGCCGCTTGCGGCACCAGCATCGGACGGCGCGAGGACAACCAGGACGCCTGCTGGGCGAGCGAGATCCCGAACGGGGGCGGAGACCCCTCCGCCCCCCGTTTCCTCCTGGCGGTCGCCGACGGGACCGGCGGCCATGCCGAGGGCGCTCTCGCCAGCCGGACAGCCGTTGAGACGATCAGCGCCCACGCCGCCAGCTGGGAAGCGTGTCGTTCTGAGGCGCAAGCCCGACATGCTGTGGAACGCGCCTTCCAGGAAATCAACGCCGCGCTGTACAGTCGTGGCCAGACTACGGGGCAGAAGACATGCACCACGCTCACCGCGGCCGTGGTGCTTGGCGCGCGCATGGTGGTGGGGCACGTCGGCGACTCGCGCGCTTACCTCGTCAGAGGCGGCAGGACATGGCGGCTCACGCGAGACGATACCTGGGTGGAGCAACAGAAGCAGCTCGGGCGTATGTCCCCTCGCGATGCGGGCGAGTCGCACTACCGCGGTATCATCACCCAGGCGCTGGGCAGCCGCCCGACAATCCAGGTCCACCACTACGCACACGATCTGGCGGACGGCGACTGCTTGCTGGTCTGCACCGACGGCCTTTACAACGGGGTGCAGGATGGTCAGATTGCGAGCATCCTTGAGACACATGACGACCCGCAGGGCGCGTGCGACGAGCTGCTCGCCCTGGCGTTGAGCCGCGACGGGACAGACAATGCGACAGCCGTTGTGGCCTGCATCGGAACGCGCGCCGCACGCCGCTCCACTAGAAAAGTGCGCCTGGTGGGCGCGCTGATGCTGTGGTGGCGCGTTCGCATGCGCTTGGGCCGATGGCTCGTCTTGCTGCTCGTCTTGGCCGTCTTAGGCGGGGCCTGCGCCATGTGGCTAACGCGCGGAAGCGGGTCGAAGGTCCTGCCGCGCGACACGCTGGGGAGTAAGATACGATCCATTGTATCACCCAAACGGACTCGATCCATGAGCGAGCGGCGCGGAGGGCCCGTGACGACGTCGGTTGCCGTCCATCACCGATCCGCGCCAGCCGTCTCAAGCAAGGGTGAGGTCGTGCCCGCTGTTGCCCGCCGGAGAGTCACTCACTTGGAACGAATGACCACCCGGCCAGCGGCGGCGAAGCCCCGACCGAAGGTGTCGGGTGTAGAGTCGCCCGAGGAGCCCAAGCCCGGCCGATCCTCCTTTCAGGGCACCGGAGGCCAACGATGAGAGCTTGGTGCCCAAGCGCCTCGAGGTTGATGTCGATAACGGCAGCGGCGGCGGTGATTGCTTGCGCCGCCGGCCTGTCGCACGCCCATGCGAATGGCTGGCAGGTTGCCATCACAACCGTGGACGTACGAGATTACCCGACCGTTCGCGCGGCGGTGCGCGTGACGGATGAGCACCGCCTGTCCGTGTTGGGTCTCAGCAGCGCTCACTTTCGCGCAACCGAGGACGGCATGCCGGTGGCGTTCTCGGTGGCCTCGCATCTACGACGCGGCGATCCGATCCACGTTGCGCTCATCGTGGATCGGAGCGAGAGCATGCGGGGCGCGCCGCTGCGCGCGGCCACGATGGCGGTGAGGGAGTTCTGCCGCTCCCTTACGGACGATGATACCATGAGCCTCGTGAGCTTTGCCTCCACTGTTCGCGAGGACTGTGAACCAACTCGTGACAAGCGCGCAGTGGCCGCGGCAGCAGAGCGACTACGGGCCGCTGGCAAGACCGCTCTGTGGGACGCGCTCGCGTATGCTCTCAGGCGCCCATGGGGCGATGACCTCGAACGCCGCGCCGTCATCGTCCTGACCGACGGCTATGACAATCGCAGCACAGCCGGCCCGGATCAGTGCATTGCGGTGGCTCACGGAAAGGCGAATGTCTTCACCATCGCGCTGGGCGGGGCCTCAGACGCCGAGCGCCTGAGGGCGGTAGCGTCGGCGTGCGACGGCGAGTACCTGCCCTCGCCGACTGCAGACGATCTGATAGGTATCTACCGGCAAATTGCAGGTCAGCTCGAGAGTGACTACGAGATCGCATTCACCACGTTCAACACGCACGCTCCTTCTGCCCACCGTCTCGACGTAAAGGTGATGCAGGGAGATCACTCGGGGGCAGCGTCCTTCTGTTACTTTCCCGGCTCGCCTACGAAGCCAAGCGATACCGGCGCCCTGGAGCGAGACCTGGCCATAACGACAATCGCGCTTGGCGGAGTATGTCTCTTTCTCTTGGTCATCCTCGTGCCGGTATCTCTCAAGAGGCGCCGACGTTGACAACCGTGACGGGGCCGTGTGCTCGGCACGCGCAGGGCAAGATGTTGGCGCGCCGTCTACAGTTCGGGAACACGACGCCGGAGATGATGGTTTGAGGACAATTGGATGAGCAGAGAACAGACCCCGATAACGCAGCAACAGACGAGACCGGGCTGGGTCCGTGGGGCGTCCCCGAATACCCCGCATAGCGGTAGCCGACGCGTTTTGTTATCTATCGCCCTCGCTGCAGTGCTGATCGCATTGGCGGCGGTAGTGTATGCTGCCCTCCGAGCCGGTACCGCTCAGTCCCCCAGCGAAACCGAGGCGGCCGGATCACGGCTCGCGCACGCTCTGCATATGCACCAAGGCGGCGCTGAACACGGGCCTGTCGTAAGAATCGAAACGGTCCCGCGCGGGAGGGTGGCACCAACTGGCGCGCGACCGAGTCCTTCTACGCACCTCGAGAAGGCAAAGCTCAGCGGCACCAAAGCGGCCGCAACGAGGCCAGGGGCCCGGAGCCGCCCGCGTCACCGCAGGGCGAAAACCGAGGAGTGGCGCCCGCCGCAATTCTGATTGGTCGAGGGGTCAGGCAGATGCCATGCGACATAGACAGGTTCCGACGCCCAGTTCGTGCGTACCGGCTGCTGGCAGTCGCGGCGGTCTTGCTGCTCGCGCCCGCGCTGACATGGTGCAGTACGAAGCGGGCGCTACAGCCAACGACCACATCTGAGTTCCAGCGCTGCATGCGCCTTGGAGTGAGTCTGTCTCGCGGGGGCCAGCGCGAAGCGGCTAAGAGGAGCTTCGAGAGATCAGTGGCGCTGCGCCCGAAGGACCCAGCAGCCCGAGGATGGTTTGGCAGGAGCCTGGTCGAGTCCGTGCAGTTCGTGCCGTCATATCAGGTGCCTACAGTTGCGTGCGCGACGTTGCAGCGGGCTCTGGATGAGTTCGTGGCCGTGCTTTCCCTTTCAGATCACAAGGCGGATGTCGCACGGGCCGCATTCTACGTGCGGCTCATCGCCGGTCTGCTCCCGCGGTACGCCATCGGGAACGTCTCACCTGCAGTGCAGTCACATGCGCCGCAGGCTCCGTCGCGTGTCGACTTGATCGCGGACCCTGACGCGGTGATCGAGCTGAGATCTGCCGACGGCACGCTCTACTCGCGCGCTGGCGCCCTGGCGCTCAACGGGCTACCGCCCGGGCCTTACCAACTGACAGTGAGACGCTCCGGTCGCAAGGCGATTTCGCGCAGGCTCGTTCTGGGCGCTGGCGAGACACGGCGCGAGCATCTACGACCAGCTGAGCAGACGAAGTAAGGATATGAACTGCAAATCGAAGGAGGCCAATATGGCAAGGTATTGTGAGAAGTGCCAACAACCGCTAGCGGCCACAGCGAAATTCTGCGGCCATTGCGGAACGAGCGTCGCACAGGCGGAGGCGACGCCACGCCCTGCACGCATCCCAGAGGCTCAGCCACCTCGCGCTGCGTCTCCTACGTCACACGCCGGGCCGCCTGTCTTTTACAAGAACCCCGGAGTTGCGACGTTACTTTCGTTCTTCTTCATGGGGGCTGGTCAGATCTATAACGGTGAGATTGGCAAGGGCATTGCCTTTCTGATCACGTACGCGGTCAGCCTCCTGCTGATGTTCATCGTGATCGGCTTCGTCACGATCCCGATCCTTTGGATCTGGGGCATGATTGATGCCAACGGCTCAGCGAAACGGATAAACGAGCAACTCGCGCGCGAACAAGCTCACCCACGGGTCTGACGGATGGCCTATAAGGACGGCTCAGCGAACTCGCTGGACTGACAGTTGCCGGACGGCCCCTATCGCCCGAGTTGCGACCAGTACGGACTTCACAGCCTGTACGCGCGGCAAGGAGGTCGAAAGATGCCCAGATGCCCATCATGCAGCGTGGTGTCTTCGCCGAACGCGCGGTTCTGCCCCGCCTGCGGAGCCGCTCTGCCGGCGCAGCCGCAGTCGAGCCTGCGGCGCCGGAACCTGCGCGGCGCGCCCCGGAGCGCCGACTGGCTCAGCCTAGACGATATTCTCTACACTCGCGACAAGCGTTTTGGCGCAATCGGCACGCTCCTGGTGTTCCTCGGAGCGTTCGCGCCATGGGCGACCACGACGGTCTGGTTTTGGGGCACCAGCGCCTCGTGGGGCGTGAACTGGGAACAGGCGTGGATTGTTGCCCTGGCCGGCCTAGCTGCCAGCGTTCTGCTGTTCCGAAAGCGCGCTGGCTCGGTGGTCATGGTCATCGGGATCGTGGTAGCGGCAGGGACCCTGCTGTTCGCTCTTACAACTCTTGGCGGCGCCGCACGTCCTTCTTGGGGCGTTGCTCTCACCCTTGCCGGTAGTGGCCTGCTCGCATACTCGGGGCATTTGACGAATGAGTACGAGAGGGGAGGACTCTGATGTCACCCCCCTGGATTCTGGCGGCCACCAGAGCGATATGGGCCTGGATGATTTCCTGTTGGGCTGTCGTTCACTCGAAGGAGGTTTGGCCTCCTGAGGTCTCTGGGCCTGACTCAGGAAACGAAAGTGCCCTGGCAAGCCGGGGGTGGAGGTGCGTGCTTGGTGGGATCAGCCCCGGCGGTTACCGGGCCTTCATCTGCCTGTTCCTCTCGACGTGCGCCTTGTCTCTTCAGGCCTCTGCGTATGCTGACACATCTTCGACGCGGCTCGACACCGGTTTCTACTTCCCTGTGGCCGGCATATCACCGGACCGAGTCACCGACGCGTCTTTTGGCCTCCAGAGGCCTCGAGACTACCCCGTCGCAGGTGTATAGCATTGTGGCACCGACATTGACAAGAAGTTTGGCAGCGCACTGGGCGATTCGGTCTACCCCATCGCGGATGGGATAGTGCGAAGGATTAGCCAGGGAGGCTGGAGCGAAGGACCCAAGGAGAAGGCTGGACAGCCTGACAACTTTGGCTATGTAATTGAGCACCGGACTGCCGACGGCCTTAGGTTCCTCGCGATCTACGGTCATCTCCGTCGCCCCTGGCCCCTTGCGGAGGGCAGTACCGTAACGGCAGGAGAGACGAAGCTCGGTGAGTTGGGCGAGTGGTACGGGAATCCGCATCTTCACTTCGGCATCTACACCGATCCCAATCGACAGGACTTCGTGCCATCACAAGGCTACGGCAGGCAACCCCTGCCCCGGCCCGATCCCGAGTCTCTCTTCGGTGGACTGACCTGCTACCAGGCCACCAATCCAACCTATAGGCCATCAGACCCAGGGCTGCAGTCGTACGGGTATTGGGTCGAGCCAGTTCGCTTTATGCGTACGCATAGACCGTTCGGCTCGGCGGCACCGAAGACCCCTGAGCCCACGCCGCCAGTCCCGAATGCGGATCTGTCCGGCCGCTGGGAGGGAAAATCGAAGTGCCCTGAGGATGGGATCAACTATGATGACAAAGTCACGATCCTTCAGGCCGGCGGCAAGGTCTACCAAGTCATGCGACGGCATAACCCAAGACAGGGCGATTATGTCGTCACCGCAGGAGACAGCCCAGAAAGCGCATACTTCGGTGAATGGGATTCGACCGGCACACCGCACATTCTCGAGCAGCGCGGTTCCTGGGAGTGGGCAACACATATCAAACGCTGGCGCTCCCAGGACGGAGAGAAGATCGAGATGGCCGAGACGTTCCCGTCAGGAAAACATCACGAGACGTCCTGGTATCGGGTGGCGGCGCTCGCGACCATGCCCAAGATCGGGGAAGTGATCCACGAGAGCAAGGGCCTGGTGAAATTGGGCGAGGAGGTCGTCGCCGGCGAGTTGAATGTGGGAGGGGTACACAATTACCTGCTCCTTATGCTCAACTATCCCGGCAGCAAGCTCGATCTGATCGTGACTGATCCGGATGGCAAGCGGCTTAGCCCGGACAGCCCCGGCGTGACTTACCTGGCCAATGACATGCCGGCTCGAATGTTTATAGAGCGACCGAAATCGGGCCGATGGAGCTTCAAGGTCAAGGGGGTGCAGGTTCCGGGCGTCGCGGAGCCGTTTTGGCTGATCGGCGGCTACACCGACAAGGGACCGCATGGCGAAACCCCACTGGTCAGCGGAGGGTCGGCGAGTACGGAACCGGACTGGCAGATGGCGTTGCTCATCAGCCTATCAGTAGGCATCTTCATGTTGGCCGTCGTGACGCTTGGTGTGACGATCCGCCGGCGCTCCCCCGGCCGACCTTCGCGCGTCCGGCCGGTTGCCTGGCTCCAGGTGTACGAGCCGGGCGCCCCGCTCCGTAACGTGCCCATGACCGGCGCGATCACGAGGGTTGGACGCGGCCCAGGTAACATGGTGCGGTTGAGTGATCCTAAAGTGTCGGCCCATCATGCCGAGATACGCGTTGTCGGCGGTAGTGCATCTGTTCAGGATCTGGGAAGCACACACGGCACGTGGGTTAATGGCGAGCGCGTTGCGCGGCGAACGCTCCGAGACGGAGACCGAATCAAGCTGGGCGATACTGTCATCGTCTTCATACCACGCGAGGTGTCGTAGGAGGACGAGGGCGGATACGGCGGAATCGAGTTTCATGGACTTCCTGTTGCTGCATCGAGCCGAACGAGTCGGAGGGCGGCCGGTATGAGTGCTCCGAGTGAGATCGAGGTGACGTGCAGTAGTTGCGGCACTTCCCAGGTCACAACGATATGGGCAAGTGTCAACGCAACGAATGATCCGGAGCTCAAGGCCCAGTTGCTGAAAGGCGAACTGTGCACGTTCACTTGTCGCCACTGTGGCGAACAGGACCACATCGCCCACGATCTTCTTTACAACGATACGGAACGCAAGTTCATGGTGTTCTTAGCCTACTCTGGGCGCGACGAGAACGGACGGCTGCTCGCGTTGCCGAACCCCTTGCAATGGGCAAGGCAAGTGCATTCTGTTTATTCGCGCTTTAGCCCGCTAACCGATGAACAGTGGGAGGCCCACATTAGCAGTTACAAATACCGGGTTGTAGCGTCGTACGACGAGCTGCGCGAGAAGATCCGCATTTTTGACGACGACCTGGACGACCGGCACGTGGAGTTCGTGAAAGGGTTCGCGTACCATAGTCTGTTTCGGAGAGGAATAACCGACTTTGGGCCGCTGCTGTATTCCCAACTTGCAGGCAAGGAATCGCAGCGCCAGGAATTGGTGTTCTTTCAGCAGATCGCAGAAGGCGTCCAGGTGTGCGCTCGCGACGGGTGCTGGCACATGGATTGGCCTTTTCACACCCAGCAAGTCTCTGACGGCATCCAGGCGTACACCTGCACTTGGGACGTCTATGCTGCTTTCCTTGATCGTGGCCTCCGCGATGTGCTGGCGCAGCGCGATGAACGGGAGAAGGGGTGCCTTGTCGTTGATATGGAGTACGCCCTGGGTGTGGTGCAAGAGTGCAACATGTCTATGACTGAATTCGAGCGGCGGGAAGACACGGAGTACCCTCCGGGTCTGGTGCAGGAGTGCAACCGGCGGGAACCCGAAGCAACGAAGCGAAGGTGGCCAATGGCGGTCGCTGTGTTCCTGGCATTGGCGGCAATTGTCGCGGTGTCGTCAGGCATCATCTGGACGGAAGAACATCGTATGGACCCAAACGTCTCATGGGCAATCTTCTTTGTCGTGTCCGTCGTCGTAGTCAATGGCCTCCGCGCCTGGCGGCGCAACGGGCGAGATAAACCATGATCCGGTCATCTGCTACGACCGGGCGGCCCCGATCCGACCATATCAGTGGCTCATAGACGGTCCTGCTGAAGCAGACGCACTTGAGCGTGGTTGCGCAAATGTACCGCGCGTGTGGCCAGCACTTGGACAGGGCTCTGTACTTCGGCTCAGATGCCGAAGCCTAGCTGATCCAGATCATCTTGTCTTCCTTGACCTTCCATTTGCCGCGTTCTCGCACGACGCGATAGACATTCCCCGACGCAGCCAGACTTCCGGCGTAGTACCTGCAGTTGTCACGTCGCTTTGGGACACCTGTGCACCCCAATAACTCCATCCGAGATCAACTCTCCCGCTGCGAGCGGCTTCTGGGCTTGCCCTCGAGCGCCAGTTGTTCCCGGATACTCGAACCACAGCATACAGGCTGGCGGCATGATCGCAGGCCGCCGGCACGAGTCCCTGACAAGGCGAGCCGACGGCGCTGATCCTGGTACTCACGTGCGCACGAGGTTGATCTCAACGTCTCGCCCCAAGGCATGTGCGACCCTTTGCATCGTGTCCAAGGTGGGCTTGACCGCGCCCGACTCCAGGCGCGCGATTGCGGGCTGGTTGAGGCCGGCGCGCCGCGCGACCTCGCTCTGCGAAAGCCCCTGCATCTTCCGCAGCCGCGCGAACGCGCGCGCCACCTTGTAGGCACCCTCGCGCTCGCGCCAGAGCAGCCGGAACTCTTCGTCCCGCAGCTCTTCCTCGAGCCACGCGTCCACCGTCACTCGCTTTCGTGCCATATCCTACATGCCCTCCCTGCGCACCCAGTCCTTCCGTCGGCGCTCTGCAAGCGCAATCTCATGCCGGGGCATCGCGCGGGTCTTCTTGGCGAATATGTGCAGCAGCACAAGCTCCCTGCCCGGCTGCGGACAGAAGAAGATCCGCCAGCGCGTGCGGCCGATGCGCACCCGTACCGCGCCGATCTCGTCGGTGACCGCCTCGGTGAAGGGCATTCCTATGCCCGGCCCTTCTTCCTGCACCAGCCGCAGCGTGTGCCCGATCTCCACCCGGTCTGCCTTCGGCAGTTGGCGGATAGCATCAAGCACGGGACAGCGCCCTGCCTCACTCGTGTAGAAGATCGCTCTCCAGGGCTGATCGCTCTGCATTCAGTATCATTCCCCTATAACATCAGTGTTATACCAGGTCGCACCTGCCATGTCAATCCTCGCAGCGTCTCACAACTCATCGACGGGAGGCGACACGCGCGACTACCTCGCGGAGCAGATCAGGAATCCGCGCTTTCGGCAGGCGTGGGAGCGGGGTGCGGCAGGCAGTGAGTCTCTCTGGCGTCGGCGGTTTCACCACGTGTCTACCAGGTGTTCGCCACATATCTGTCGATGGCAGCGGCTGCACGTCGAGCGCAGCCGGTGGTCGCGCATCCGCCTATATACCTACCTACCTACCCCTACCTACATACCCCTCCCCTACATTCCTATCCGGTCAGCGCTGTCTGAAGGCTGCTGCAGCGCGTGCATTTGGCGAAAATGAACACGCCCTGAATCGATCCACTTTCGATCTACTTTCGATCTACCACGGGTGCCCTCAGCGGTAGATCAGAAGTAGATCAGCGACGTGGCGACCGATCTACCGCCGATCTACCCTTTGCGCCATGCGGACTCCGGCTTACAGGCCCGCTCCTCGCTGTCCCTTCCGCCGCACAGCCGCCCCGCGCGTGACCGCTTCCGCCACCTTATCTATATAGCGACCGCCGCATCACATCCGCCGGAATCCGCCGCTTCGCTTGTCGTCATTCCAGACAATGCCCAACAGTTGGGATATTACAGGCCCGCTTTCTGGTCCATTTCTGGCTGCAGATTCTGGCCTCCCGGCGTTGACTTCCAGGCCGCTTCGAGTGACCTATGTGATCGACAGAACGTGGGTTACAGGAGGGCACGGTGGGAGTCACTCGGGCAACGGAAGAGCAGGCTTTGGGGGAGCACGCACAGCCGCAGACGGCGGCCCCAGACAGTGCGGATTTCGACGCGGCAGTTTCTGAGTTTCTCGCTTATCTAAGAGGCTACCGCCACTACTCGCCGTGGACGGTCGGGGCGTATCGCATTGACCTGCGTGAGTTCCGCGAGTTCCTGCTGGGGCAGGATGGCGGTGTGCCCGCGCCTGCGGAGATCACCCGCCCGCAGGTTGTCGCCTGGGGGCTGTCTCTCAAAGGGATGAAGCCGCTGACGATCCGCCGCAAGTACGGCTGCCTGTCGTCGTTCTTCTCGTTCTTACAGGACATGGGCCACTGCCACAGCAACCCTGCGCGCCGACTGCCTCTGCCCAAGGTGGCGAGGAATCTGCCCACCGTGCTGACCGCCGAGCAGGTGCAGCAACTGCTTGCCGCGGCGGAGACGCCGCGGGATCGCCTCCTGCTGCTCTTGCTGCTCTCCACCGGCCTGCGCCGCAGCGAGGCGGCGGGCATCACGCTCGACCAGCTCGATTTGGAGAATCGGCAGTTGCGCGTACGCGGCAAGGGCAATAAGGAGCGGCTGGTGCCGCTGACTCCCGAGGTGGTGGAGGCGATCCAGCAGCACCTCGCTTCGCGCGAACCGACCGAGTGTAAGCATATCTTCATCAGCCGGGTTACGGGCGAGCCGCTGTCGGGCGGCGGGGTCTACAAAGTCATCCGGCCCCTGCTCAAGCTGGCGGGCCTGGATGGGCAAGGCATCACTCCGCACAAGCTGCGCCATACCTTTGCCACCCACCTGGTGAGAAACGGAGTGGACGTCAAGACGGTGCAGGAGCTACTGGGGCACTCCGATCTGGGCACCACCGCCAAGTACCTGCACTCCGATGGCCAAGCCAAGCAGGCGGCCGTGGCGAGGCTGAACGGTCTACTCGGGACACATGTAGCACAGCCGCCCTCGGCTGTGACCGAGCGCGATGAAATCGCGCCACGAAAGGAGTTGACAGTATGACCACGCAGACCGTTGATGGCCCCGTGAACAAGACCGTCCTCGAAGACAGGATCGAGCGATTCCTGGAGTATCAGCGCTCTTACCGCAGCCACTCACCGCTGACCGTCTCCACCTATCGCTGCGATCTGAGCCAATTCCGCCGCTGGCTCGTCGGGCGCTCAGGGCACTTGCCTGAGCCGAGCGCCATCACCCGCGAACTGGTGATGCAGTATGCCGTGACCCTGAGCGGTCGAGCACCAGCCACCGTCTGTCGCAAGATTACCGTTCTGTCGGTGTTCTTCAGCTTCCTGATGGACCTGGGCGAACTGGATACTAACCCGGCGCGGCGGATTCCGCTGCCTAAGCCCGCCAGCCGCATACCCAATGCCATCTCCGAGGACGAGGCCCAGCAACTCATCGGCGCAGCCGAATCCCCCTTTGAGCGCGCCATGCTGCTCTTGATGCTGACCGCGGGCCTGCGCCGCAGCGAGGTGGGGGCGATCCGGCTAGAGGATGCGAACCTGGAAAACCAGGCGCTTCTGGTGCGCGGCAAGGGCGCCAAGCAGCGTATGGTGCCGCTGATGCCCCAGGCTGCGGAAGCGATTCGCAATTACCTCGCTGCCCGCCCCGAGTCGGACCTGCCCTATCTGTTCCTCAGCCCCCAAGGCCGACGCCTGGCCAACGACTACCTCAACCGCACCCTGCGGCGCATCCTCGCCCGCGCCGGCCTGGCCAAGCGCATCACGCCGCACATGCTGCGCCACACCTTCGCCACCCACCTCGTGCGCAACGGCGTGGACGTGCGCACCGTCCAGGAGCTCCTCGGCCACGCCGACCTCGAAACCACCGCCAACTACCTCCACTCCGACACCCGCGCGAAAGAGTCCGCTGTCTCCCTCATCGCCACTCTGACCGGCACTACTGTCTGCTGACGGCACCGAGCCGACGAGCCGCCAGGCAAACGTTGGGTTGGGGGGGGGCGCGGCCTTTCTCGCTAGTCGCGCTCGCCTCAATCTGGTCAGCCACTCTCGCTCCCGTGCACTTCCGATAACCATGGCATCGGATGGATGAATCGCTCGGAGGCGCCTTGGGTTGTGCTCCAACGCAGGCAACCCTCAATCGACGCTGACACGGTGTTGACCCCCAGCGAGGGGTAACCACCTCAGCGACCACACGCGGGAAGAGCAACGCGATCACGGACTTCGGGTCGCGCCAGCAGGATAATGCCCGGCACTGTCGTAGTGACAAGTGATGTGCCGCTGGGAACGTCGCGGTTGCATGACGGCTGTGCGAGCGGCAACCACGGCCAACCGAATGACCACGGAGGGGCCTCGGAATGTCCCGGTCGTCGTTCGATGTCTTCTTTTCGCGGGCTGTCGGCAGCAGCCCGTTCCCCTATCAGCGGGAATTTGCGCAGGCTTCGTCCCTACCCCAGATCGTTGA
>Ga0315280_10000635_pt1 | contig 65021 bp, 79 predicted proteins | sample YL17G06_40_MG_FD_203697 | JGI IMG/M metagenome (GOLD analysis project Ga0315280, IMG submission 203697) | Sediment microbial communities from Yellowstone Lake, YNP, Wyoming, USA - YL17G06_40 | ecosystem: Environmental > Aquatic > Freshwater > Lake > Sediment | place: USA: Wyoming | collected... | reverse complement strand
TCCCCCTCATGTTTTAATCCTAGCTTTTTCGCCCCGACGTATTCCTCCACCTGTTGACGCCTATAAAGGTTCGTGTTCCCCTCGGGCCTCGAGACGATCTGGCCGTCTGGCAGGTCTGGATATACCATCTCCTTGAATCGCCATACGCCGCTGATGTGGGGATGATCACGAGACCCTAGTCTGCTGTCGAATAGCTCCTGATCGAGGTTCTCAAATTCGTGCTCGACCTCTAGCAGCCCACCACATTCGCACCTGAGCGTCGATCTGGGGGCGGAATGTCGTCCGCATTCGATGCATTTGAATCTCGACGGCAACTATATCACCCTCGCTCCCAGGTTGCTCGGCCTCGTGTAGTAGACCTCGCTTCTGACCCCAGCGTCGCTGAATGCTTCGGACATGGCCCTGCCGATCTCCACGGAGTTCTCTCCGACGGCAAATACAGATGGGCCGCCGCCGGCGATGGAGCAGCCGTACGCGCCTGCGTCTAATGCCGCGCGCTTCACAGCCCAGAAGTTGGGGATCATCTCGGCGCGGTGCGGCTCAACTAGGTTGTCGCAGATGCTCTTCCCAAACAGGACAGAGTCCTTGAGGGCGACGGCCGCAGCCATCCTCGATGCGTTGCCGACGTTGAGCACGGCCTCCTTCAGCTTCACGAGCTCCGGCAGAAGGGACCTGGCAAGCTTGGTCTTGTTCTCGTAGTGGATGTCCGGAATGACGACAGCGATATCCACGTCAGGCGGCTCGAGCCGGATCACGTCGAAATCGGCGCCCACCATAGTGAAGCCGCCCAGGAGCGAGGCGGAGACATTGTCGGCATGGGGGCTGCCCGTGACGGCGGCCTCGCCCACCGCTGCGAGCCCTACGATCTGTTTGCGTGACAGGTCCAATCGGAGGAGCCTGTCCACGGCGTAGGCTGCTGCAGCTGCTGAGGCCCCGGATGAGCCCAGGCCCTTGCCGGGCGGTATGCCTTTCTCGATCTCGACGCGGAGGCCGTGGCGTACGCCGCGGTGCTCCACCACGTGGTTTATCACAGCGCCGGCGCTGTTGGCTCGAACGTCCAGCGGAATCGAAGAGGCCTCTAGACCCCTGACTGAGACGGAGACCCCCTTCTCACGGGTGACCTCGAGTTTCAGAACGTCACCTATGTCGTCGAGGGCTATTCCGAAAACGTCGAAACCGGGGCCGAGGTTAGCTATCGATGCTGGAGCGTATACTTCAATCTGTTTCTAAGTCACCTGGCACCTCTAACACCTTAGCCGACAGATAGACCACGTCCACCATTAATAAATTTTCTGGAAGATCCTTTATTCTTTTAAGCCTCTTGAGGATCCTTCGTTGGATCGGACGGACGAATGAAGTCGAGGGCGGGTAAGAGAAAAGATTAAATATGTTCCTTCACCGCCGGCAATCAACCTTTATATACTGTCGCTTTGTTCCCATTCAGATTGGCATGGTTCTGAAGGCTGATGTCTTGAGGACGGAGGTCGCCAAGGCCATCGAAGAGGTACGGCCGCACCTTCAGGTGGACGGAGGGGACGTTGAGTTGATCGATGTCGCCGACGGTGTCGTGAAGGTCAAGCTCAAGGGCTCCTGCGCCGGCTGCCCCATGTCTCAGATGACGATCAAGTGGGGCGTCGAGAACTACCTGAAGAAGAAGGTGCCAGGCGTCAAGTCCGTGGAAGCGATGTAAAAAATAGGGTTCGACGAATGATACTGTCCGAGGAGCTGGAGCGGGCGAAGGGATACGGCGGGATCTTCTCCCTCGTCAAGAAGGCCGTGAAGAGCTCGCTGGGAGAACACAGGGTAGGGCTGATGCTCTACCTCGGGAACCTGCCCCTCCAGGTCGGGGCCTTCCACCCGATGGGGACGAACGAGATCGTCCTCAACAGGCGCCTCCTGAAGGTGGCCTCGAAATCGGAGGTCAAACAGAAGGCATACGTATTCTCCATCCTACTGCACGAGTATCTCCACAGCCTCGGATACGTCGACGAGCGCCAGGTCAGGGGTCTGACGTACAAGGTGTGCATCGAGAACTTCGGTGCGGAGCATCCGGTCGTGGCGGCTGCAGTCACGGGTCCCTGGGTCGAGCTCCGTCAGGAGGACTACGAGGTGATGGAGGGTTCCATGGAGCTCGAGCTGGTCCGAGACTTCGAGCGCGTCGACATCGGCTACATCATTTAATTTCTATCTGCCAAACGTCTTATCTATTAATAGTTGACTCAATTTGGGCGTACATTATGTATCGCTTTAATTTTCGGAATTCTTCTTTTCGAGGGAGATCTTTACGATATCTCCGATCTTCAGCTCTAGTTCCCTTGAAACCCTAACGGGTATCGTGATGATTTGACTCGACGCCACGTAGCGCACCCTGGCCTCGAAAAACCTTTCCTCGCCTTTGACGGTTGAGCCCCTCAGGTCTTTCATGAGCTGTTCCGATTCTACCTTCTGCGTCAGCACCTTCTACCTCCCCGAACGAATTAGAGATCAGATCCGCGACCCTTTAGGTCATTGAAAAGGGATGCCAAATGAATATATAATAAATATTCAAGAACTAGTTACATATCCTGTATCGAAATTCGATATTTCTCGAGCAGGTAATTCGGAATAACGTGTACTTTTACAGAATTACCCTAAAAGGGAACAGGATGAGACTCACCGATGCATATTAATCTAATTGTATGAAAAAACACTCCATCAATCTCGTTTTTATTTCTTCTTTTTTAATTTAATTCTAAATATTCCATTCTGATATTTGGATTCCGATCCATTCTGTTCGACTTCTGAGGAAAGAATCATATCTTTAGTGTACTTCTTATCTGGGGAAACAGCGTTCATGATGAGTCTGTTCCCTTCGACGTTCCATTGGATATCCTTTTCTTCGAGGCCAGGAAGGTCCACGAGGACCGTTATTGTGTCATCTGTTTCGACTATGTCGACGATCGGTTCACCCTCGCCTTTCGTGTCGCGCACATCGGCAAAGCGAAGCTCTCGATCCCCCCTCGTCCCTCTCATGGTCTTCCCATGGGATATCCTTCCATGCGAGGGGAAGGCTTCCCTAATCGGCCTGGATGAAACTCGCAAGTCTACGACCCCCCGCTTTCCGGCGATTTCGAAGTCCCTCTGAAAGGTCTCAGACCGCTCCGCCAACCTAGCTATGCTATCGACGAGGCCAGAGAGCCCCGATTTCCCCTCGCCCTTACTCGCCATCGGTTGCGTCCCAAGAAGATTGAGGCTGAAGTTGAGCAGATCTGAAGCCTCTTTGATCGTATCCTTCAAATCAGTCTCTTTTCTTTTTTCATAGTTTACCTGCAATTTATCATTTAGCTCTTCTACCTTTTTTAATAGAGTTTCTAATTCTTCCTTTTTTCTTTCTATTTCACTTTTCATTTTTTTAAGTTCTTTTTTCAATTCTTCGTTTTTCATATTTTTCCTCCTTTATTTATATAATACATATATGTTTTGTATATCACAAATAATTAATTTTTTTATATTTTATCCGAACAATTTTTATTCTAAACAAACTTTTACTCCTTAATCTATTTGATCACTAATTTAATGACTGCAAGTTTTGATCGACGAAGTGAAATATTTTTTCGCTGTTCCTCTTATATAGGTCGTTTATCGTGGTGACCCTCTTTCGGCCTTTGGGTGTGAGGTTGTATAGCTTTTTCCTCTTTACCTCTTTGACCTCGATGAAATTCTCCTTCTCCAGGCTGTAGAGCAGGGGGTATAGGACGCCAGGGCTCAGCAGCACGCCGAACGTCAGGTGGAGGTCGGCGATGATCTTGTAGCCGTGTACTGGGTTTCCGTTCAACATGGCCAGAACTATGATGTCAAGAAATGACTTGACGAGGTTCTCGATGCTTTTATCTTCGATGTGAGGGAATACTGTTGTTAACATTATGAATGGTTGTTTACTATGTATTAGAATAAGGATTGTGGATTAAGGAAAGATATAGACCAGGAATAGACATGCGGTATTTCTCAATCAATATAAATAGATATTAAGTTATCTACAATAATCAATCATTTTTTTGATTCGAATTCGATAACATTTTCTTAAATATTACTTAATAGTAATTTTTGTGCTTTCAGTCTCAGCGAGCAGCAAAAGGACTCGCTAGTTGAGAATAGGAGAAAAGGAGATGGAAAGATGGTAACACAAACTCCGGATGTATCGAGCCTAGCAGAGGTGCTCGACAGGATCCTCGACAAGGGGATCGTTGTCGACCTGTGGGCAAGGGTCTCACTCGTCGGCATCGAGATCCTCACGGTGGAAGCTAGGGTCGTGGTGGCCAGCGTCGATACGTTCCTGCACTACGCCGAGGAGATAACGAAGGTCGAGCAGGCAGCCATAGCTGTGGCGCCGACCGTCTAAACGTGGATTTAGACGCTGAATTCATCTCTCCTTATCAAGGAAGTGGGCGAAATGTACGGGGAAAGAGGATCGAAAAACGACGAAAAGATAAAATACGTCGAAGAGTTGGCCGGCAGTTATTCAAGGAAAAAGCTGGACGAGATAGCGGTGGAGTTGGGACTGAATCCCACTGACTACGTGAACAAGGCGGCAATCGCAGAGGCAATACTGAAAGTCCGAGAGAACGAGGAGACTGCAACTGTGAAAACGACGCGTGAACCCGCTTCGACTGAAGAGGTGATTAAAGTGCAAAAAAGTTCTGTCATGGACCTGAGGAGAACCTTTGAGGAACAGGCGACCGCATTCAAGACCTTCGGCTCCGTCGATTTCAAGCAGGCCATCAAATCCTTCAACGACAGCATCGGCGAGCAGACGAAGACCTTCAACGACAGCGTCAAAGCCTTCAGAAAAAGCATCGGCGAGCAGATGAAGAGAAACCAGGACTTTCTCAGGAACGAGTTCAACGACAGCGTCAAAGCCTTCAGAAAAAGCATCGACGTGCAGGCCAAGGAGAACCACGAATTCGCCAGATGGTTCCAAGGGTGAGAAGCCTTAGAAATCGACCTCGTGAATCTAACAGCTCCCTTTTTTTTATGTATTGCAAAGGAAAGCCATGCCGAAAACGTGAATGAATGATATAAGATCCCACGATGTTCAGTTCGTTTTGACATTTCTCATTCTGGTATAAACTCCGATTGGAGTTCGTCTCACAATGAATGTAGAGCAGATCTAAAACAAGTCATTGCTTTGGGAATTATCGTCTTATTGTTTCGATCTCGATACCGCATCTGTTTCGAGCTTTTAAACAGGACTTAAATCACCTTTCAGGCGGACATACATCCGGAATTCGAGCGTCTATTGCACGTGCAATTAGTTAACGACGACAAAATTGAGAGGTTGGACGAAGCAAATGAAATGGAGGTGAGGAATCTGGCAGTCGTCACCAAGAACCCGAAAAGGATCAAACAGCTCCTGTGGTCCAAGGATTTCCGAGAGAGGACGCAGCACCTCTCCATCGTCCCCCGACCACAGTGTGTTCGAACCGTATGGGTGAGATTAAAAAAAATGAGGTAAGGAACATAGTGAATAATAAATCATATCCACTATAAACAAAGAGTTGACATCAATTTTTTACATAAGCTAATTTTCTTCATTCTTAGACACTATCATCGTAACAACACATTAAATATCGCTTAAGAGCTGTAGAAGGATCTGCCCCTCGGGAGAACAAGTTGAGATACATTCCGACGCACCCTCGGAGGGTCATAGGGGTCAAGATTCACGACACCATGGGAGAACGCCTTGAGAAAAGGAAGTTCGATATGGATGCGGAGATCTATATGGAGAATACCGATGTCGAGTTCCTCGTGCCGGAAATAAAAAATTTCGTGGAGACGAATCAGGTGAAGCAGCTCGCAGATAGGGTTTTGAGATGGATCGACGTCGGCTATCCTCCGCACATCATCGGTCCGACGGGTTGTGGAAAGACGACCCTCGCTCTCGCTGTGGCGAACAAGCTGGGGCAGCCCACGCTGTGGATAAACGGCGACGACGAGATGACGACATCGGATCTGATCGGAGGCTATTCGGAGATCGAGACTTCGAGCGTAAGGGATCGGTACATCCACAAAGTCATGATCGCGAAGGACAGGAGCAAGTACACATGGGTGGACAATCCCCTCACCATCGCGTGCAAGTACGGGTGCACACTCATCTACAACGAGTTTTCGCGCGCGAAGCCCGTCGCGAACAACGTACTCCTCTCCGTGCTCGAGGAGGGGATCCTCGAACTCCCGATCATGTTCGGCAAGGAACGGTACGTGAAGGTTCATCCGGACTTCAACATCATCTTCACCAGCAACTCCATCGAGTATGCCGGCGTCTACAAACCTCAGGATGCGCTGTTGGACCGTCTGGTGCACATCTACATGGATTACTATGATTTTGATACCGAAGTCGAGATCGTCGCGACACACACAAGGATCCCTGCCCCCGAGGCCGAAAATATCGTGAGGGTGGTCAGGGAGATCAGGGAGAGGATGCCCGAGGAATCAAAGCCCGGGACCCGCGCGGCTATAATGATCGGGAAGGGGCTGATATCCATAGGCGAATACTCGGGGGAGAACGTCAGGCAGATCTACCTCGACATCCTGGCCTCCAAAATCAGCAGCCCGAAAGAATTCTCAAACCAGACCGCGCTGATCGACGATGCCCTACGGATCGTCAACTAAAGTTTCCGAAAAACGGTGATGGAGGTAAAGAAGTGACAAAGGACGATCGACATAACATCGGCGCGATCATCGACTCCGCCGTCGACATTGCCAGGCGATACATATCCAAGGAGCCCGAAAAAGTAGTGGCGATCGAGGAAGACAAGGAGAATTGGAGCGTCGTCGTCGAGGTCCTTGAGAGGAAGGCTGTGCCCGACACCCAGGACATCCTCGGAAGGTACGAGATCAAACTCAACGGCAAGGGCGAACTTTTGGGGTGGAAACAGAAGATGATCCGTAAAAGATCGAATCCATTGGTCCATGAGGACGCAGAATACAAGGTGAAGGGATGATGTGAATGATGCATGAAATGATTAATAACAATTACTATACACTGCGGATGAATCAAATATTATGATAAATGAATGAATTTGCCCGATAAATAAGTTTTATAATAAGTGGTGTGTATGAAGCAAAGAAACGCTCAAACCAACGTGAACGTAAGAACTGATCACGCCCTTCATATGTACACATCGGATGTGGACAAATACACGATACATCGGTCGTTTTTCGCTCCGATCACAGAGGCAGAGAGGGCGATAATAGTTACTTGCGATCCCGCCGAAACAACAAAGAAAGAATTCGGCAGCCTCTACCAGGACCTGATCATTCTCGAACTGAAAGAGATCCATGATCTAAAATCGAAGCTTGATCGAGGCACGAGAGCAAGGTTAATTGTCGACGCAGGATCTCTGCCCAACCAGATCGAGACAGAATTTGAGAGGAGAGAGCGATTCATCGATAGTTTATCCAAGAAATATCCCTTGAGTTGCCTCTGCACGTACAGGGCGGCCGATTTGACTCGCGACACGCTCAGGCAATTGGCGGCCTTCCACGGCAAGCTCCATCTCACAACAAGCGATTTTACGCTCATATCGGGAGACTATGTCGACAGATCTGATGTGTCGTATGACTCGCTCAATAGGATCGTTCGAGACGATCTGGAGGCGATAATTCTTTCCCTGCTGCAGAAGAGGGCGATGTGCGGATTTGAGATCATAGGGGCAGTTAACCTGGAATTCAACGTGCTGCTCAGCCCCGGCGCCGTTTACCCACTACTCAACACGTTGCGGAGTAGGGGATTGATAACCTCCTTCAGGGAGGGCAAGGAGAAGATATATGTTCCAACTGATGGATCGAAGGCCGAGATAAAACGCATCGTCCATGACCAAATCCGTGCCCGAACGCTGCTGAATAGCTACCTCCAAAAGAATATCGGATCAACGTCCGATGAGGCGACGGTCGAATCAGCGGAAGGTCTCACCAACTAAAAGGCCCGAATGTAGTTTATGATCGCCTGATGGATGTGGGAGCATGGATGAATCGGAGACTCAGACTTCGGTAATAGGAAAAGGTGAAGGGATCATGGAGGATGTTGGGAAATATCTTTACGGGATCATACCTTGCGGCGATGAGAGACGCTTCGGATGGATGGGCATCGACGACGAGGAGGTCTACACGATCCCCTTCAGAGACGTGGCCGCCATTGTCAGCGACGCCTCGTCGTTGGAGTACGATCTGAGCGAACAGAACGTCAGGAGACATGAAGACATTCTCAGAAAATTAATGGAGACGCATACGGTTATTCCGGCCGAGTTCGGCGCCGTGTTTTATAACTGGCAGGTCCTTCGTAATACGTTGGAGAAGGCCTACGGTGCTGTGCGTGAATGCCTGAGACTTCTGGAAGGAACGGTGGAGCTCGGAGTCAAGGCCCTATTGAAGAAGGACGCCCCAGTCGATTCAGAACGTATCCAATCGTTGCATGACGAATTCGTCGAGCCTTTGAAAAGGAAGGCGGTGCAATCGGTCTCGGGAGAACTGTTCAGCGAAAGGCTCCTCCTGAACGAGTCGTTTCTAGTCAAAAAGTCTGCGGTGGACGACTTCTCTGCGGAAGTGAATCGATTAACTGAAAACTATCCCTTCGTAAAGTTCCTGTACAGTGGGCCCTGGGCTCCCCACAACTTCGTTCACATACGCATAGGAAAAAGAGGGGTGGAGATCCGGAGGAAGGAGGCGGAAACGACGTGATTTTTCTGGACGACATATTGCTTCGAGCCATCGGCATATCGGTTCCTCCATTCGATATGATCTGGCTGATGGAAACCATCGATGAGTACGCCAGAGGCGTATTTGGGGAGGAAACAAAAAAACAGATCACGAGGATTTTAAAGGAAAACCGGTTGTTGTACGAGCTTAAGGAGATAACACAAGAGGAATATGAAAATAAAAATAACGAATTAAATCGAAAGTTAAAAGAGGTTGAAAAAGTGGATAGTATGAATGCGAAACATAAAATCAGTCTTTTAAGATGAGATTAATTGTGTTATACATTTACTGTATAATATTCCGATGAATTAACATATGGATTTATTTTATATAATAAATAATATGGATCTAAATGTCTTCTTTCTTTGACACATGGTTCGTATCAGAACTTTGAGTATTATTTAAAAAAGAAAAGGCAGATGATAGCTCGATGAGACGCGAAGATATCCTGTCAGAGGCACTGAGGACAAGATGGGGCGTGAAGTAAGGTGGATATGCTACCTTTGAAGCCCGAAAGGAATGATGCCACAAATCTGGCTGACGCCGTGGGCAGGATCCTCGACAAGGGACTCGTCATCAACGCCGACATAACGGTCAGCCTCGCTGGGGTAGAACTGCTGGGGATCAAGATCAGGGCCGCCCTCGCCTCCTTCGAGACCGCCGCCAGATACGGCCTCGAGTTTCCATCCGGAACAAACCTGAACACGCCCGTGTGGAGGGAGGCCATCGTGGACAAGATCACATGCCCGCGATGCGGCGAATCGGTCGAACGGGGAGCGCTCATGAACGATAGATGTCCATGGTGCGGGTGGGAGAGCGCCATAGCAAGGGAACATGATCAGGAGCGCCGGATCGGCAGCCCGTCGAGCGTCAATTCCTGGAAGTGATGCCCAGAGAGGGGCATGGTGGATGCCGATAAACATCGATGAGGACAACCTGAGATCTGGTCTCCTCGGGCTCGTCGTCGCCCTAGTGGAGGTCATACAGGAGGTACTCGAACGCGAGGCGTTGAGGAGGATGGAGTCGCATCAGCTGACGGACGCGGAGATGGACCGGCTCGGCAGGGGCCTGATGGAGCTCGACGAAGCCATCGAACGCATCAAGGCCGAGAACGACCTCGACGAGATGGTGAGCAGGGTACGGTCTGATCTAGATAAATTGGTGGAGGAATCCCTGGACGGAATCGTCAACCCAGCGAGATGGCGTGAGGCTAACTGAGATGCAGGAAGAGGCGTTGGGGGAGGGAACTTACCTCTACTGCGTCGCGAACCACGGACGGAGGGCGAGCTTCGGAAGTATAGGGCTGGATAACGCCATCGTCCACGCCGTTCCATTCAGGGACATAGCGGCCGTCGTCCATCCATGTCGAGCCGATCCCTACAGGACCGACGATCCCAAGAAGGCGAAGAGATGGATACTCGCCCACCAATACGTCGTCGATCTGGCCACCGCCCGTTTTGGAACTGTCATACCCTCTGCGTTCGACACGATTTTCAGAGGAGGCGAATCCGAGGTCGAAGGCTGGCTGGAGGAAGAGTATGAGCAGCTCATCGGAATGCTTCGACGGTTCAGAGGGAAAGCGGAATACGGCGTCAAGGTCTACATCGACGAGGGGCGCATCAAGGAGGCGTTAGATGGAAATACCGAGATCTTGAAGCTTAGAAAGTCCCTCGAGGATAAGCCCGATGGGTTCACCTATTTGATGCGGAAGAGACTCGAACAAAGGGAGAGGGTTCAGAGGCAAGTAGAGACCAGCGTATTGTCCGAGAAAATACTCAAGGAGATCACTGGCATTGTCGACGAGATGAAAATCGATGGGAAGAAACTCGACTCAGGCGAGGAGTACGAAGGCAAGGCGATTTTGCTGAGTTTGTCCTGCCTCGTTAAGGACGAGAACGTCGACGCATTGGGCAGCATTCTAGGGGACCTCAACGGCTCGAACAGCCTCGCCGTGCGATTCACAGGGCCCTGGCCCCCCTACTCCTTCATTTCGGGATTGCACGAAGGGCGCTGACGTAGGTGTGGCTACCCCGATGAAGTACATATACGGCGTCGCATCGGATTCCGAGGACGGCCATCCCATGTGCGCCGGGCTACACGGAGGAACCATCGAACTCATTCCGTTCAAGGATATACGCGCAATAGCCAGTGTCGTCCCCCTGAGCCAACGAATCGGATTTGAGGATTCTAGGACGCACGAGCGCGTGCTGGTGGATGCGCTGAAAAATGGGACAGTCATTCCCTTCGCATTCGGCTTCACGGCAAAAAATGACACCGAAGTCGTGAACCTGTTGAAACGGGGGTACTTCGTCTTCAAGGACGCCATCGAACGCCTGGAAGGGAAGATCCAGGTGGATGTCGTTGTTTCTTGGAATAGTCAGGTGCTATCCGAAATTTTGAATGAGAACACGGGATTAAGGCGGCTCGTGGAAAATAGTCGGGATCATCCGGAAAACAGAGAAATGAAGCTTGATCTGGGGAGAAAAGTCAAAGCAGCACTCGACGAGAGGAAGAAGAAACTGATACCTGAGGTGAAAGACCGCCTCAGCAAGTCGTCGTCAGCTTCCCGAGAGAACAGGATCGTGAACGATGACGTGCTGCTCAACGCCTCGTTTCTGCTGGAGAAAGAGAAGCGCAACGACTTTCTCGAGGATATGGCCGAGTTAGAGGGAGAATTCGAGGGGATACTCGTATTCCGAGCGGTCAGCCCGCTTCCCCCGTACAGCTTTGTGGACATTCGAGTCGAGAAGCCCGATTACAGAGCGCTCGAGGATGCCCGTAAAGCGCTGAGATTATGGAAGTATGTGAGCATCTCCGAAGTTAAGAGGGCATTCAACAGGCTGGCTTGTGCTTACCAAGCGGATGGAAGCTCTAAACAAGATCTCGAAAATGAATTAAAGGCTCTGAGGACGGCTAGGGACATTCTCGTCGAATATTGCGAAAATTTTCCCTGTTCTGTCAGGCGAACCGAGGTAGACGATGGGCTCATGATCACAGAATCAGCCTCTCATACTTCCACCTGAGAGTGAAGACAACATGAATCGGACCATAGGGATAGACCTGGGCACCACCAACTCTGCAGGGGTCGTTCTCAAAGATGGCAAGATACGGATGGTTCCATCTGAAGATGGTCCGACGCCTCATGGAAAGATGTTGCCCTCGATAGTGGCCTTCAAACACGACGGAGGCATAGTGGTCGGCGAAAAGGCGAAGATGTACTCTCACACCCATCCCGAAAGGGTCGTCCGATGGATAAAACGGAAAATGGGAACAAACTACAAAGTGAACATCGACGGGATCGATTACACACCGCAAGAGATATCCTCCTTCCTCCTGAAGAGGATCAAGAACGACGCAGAGAGATATCTCGGCGAAAAAATTAACCAAGCCGTCATCACCGCCCCCGCATACTTCAACAACAACCAGCGAAACGCAACCAAGCAGGCAGGCGAACTCGCGGGCTTCGAGGTCCTGAGGATCCTGAATGAGCCCACGGCGGCCGCGCTTGCGTACGGATTGAACAACAGGGACATGAACACGAGGGTGGCCGTGCTGGACCTTGGGTCGGGCACCTTTGACATCACCATCCTCGAGATGGCCCACGGCGTTTTCAACGTCCTATCGACGAGCGGAGATACGTCCCTCGGTGGAAAGGATATGGATGACGTCATCTTAGATTACCTGGTTGAAGAGATCGAGCGAAGGCATTCGGTCGACCTAAGGCATGACCCCTTAAGCACGAGCATGCTTAGGGACGCAGCCGAGGAAGCAAAGATCCAGCTATCTCAATCACACAGGACGTTATTCGCTCCCAAATTAGTTGTAGGCGGTGAAGAGCTCAGACCCAAGCTGATCCTGACGAGAAGGAGGCTTGAGCAACTGATCCGTGGCGTGGTCGATAGGATGGAAAAGCCAATTATCCGTGCGCTCGAGGACTCGGGAATGACCGCCGAAGAAATAGATAAACTCGTGCTGGTCGGTGGCCCCACGAAAATGCCGATGGTCCAAAGGCGGATCCGTGAGATCTTCGGCGGCAAGCTCCAGGAGGTGATCGATCCGATGAGCGTCGTGGCGACCGGCGCATTCATCCAGGCGAGCATGCTGAAGGGCGAAATCAGGGACATGTTCCTCCTCGATGTTATCCCTCTCTCCATCGGCATCGAGACCTCGGGTGGAGTTTTCACCCGCATGATAAAGAGGAATACCGCAATTCCCGTGGAGGAAAGGCGCGTCTTCGCGACAAACGAGGATGGACAGGCATCGATGATGATCCACGTGCTGCAGGGCGAACGTGAGATGGTGTGGGGCAACACGTCGTTGGGCCTCTTCGAGGTGAAGGGGATACCGTCTGCCAGAAGGTTCGAGCAGGAGGTCGAGGTCACATTCCGTGTGGATGCGAACGGGATCCTCACCGTCTCGGCCGAGGTTCTTGAAACGGGAAAGAAGGCTTCAACCACGATCAGAAGCGTGAAGGAACTCACGGAGGACGACCTTACCCGAATGATCATCGACGCGACGAGGTTCGACGCTCAGGACAGTAAAATGAAGGAAATTGTCCAGATCAGGCAGAATGCGGCCGCGCTTCTGTACGGCGCGAGGGATGCGATTTGTAGTCTGAGAGGCATACTCTCGGAGGATGAGGAAAGGGGATTCGTTGAGACCTTGGATAAATTGGAGCTATCCCTGTTGGGGATGGACCGCCGCGAGATCGCGATAAAAATGGATGAGCTAAACGAGATGATCGAGAACCTTTCAGCCAAGGCTAAGATACACAGCGCAAAACGTCTCATCTCATCGACCTTTGGAACGATCGATGATTCTGCTGAGGGTAGGGAACCGATCAGTGTCACGGGAAGTTGCTCTTACTCTCCTTCAAAGTACGATATAGAGGCTGAGATGAGGCGGCTCAAGGAGGCGTTGCTGCTGTTTGAGGCCGATGGGAGGACCTGATTTGGAACCAACTAGAGAGGGTGCCCTAGTAGATCTCGTGGATCGAATAATCATGAAGGGGATCATCCTGCACGCCGATGTTATCATCTCGGTGGCCGACATCCCCCTGATCGGCATCAGCCTGAGGGCCGCCATAGCAGGCATTAAAACGATGCTGGATTATGGCATGATGGAGGATTGGGACGAGAAAATCAGGAGAAGCGCCCTCGAAGACGGACGGAAAAAGGAGCTGAATCAGCTCAAAAATTAGTTATTTCGTTCGGTGAAAGAAGATCCTTCCAAGATTGTGCATGGTCTTACAATGATCTTATATTATAACTCTTCTTCTCGCCACTTCCGTTCCTCTTCTTCATATTCCCTTCTGGCTCGTTCCAATTCTTCCTTCGTGAATCTGATCGTCGTCAGATCTCTTTTTGGCTTTTTCTCGATCAATCGTTCCATCCTGTGGCTGACGCCTTTGTAGTGGGGGCATTTCTCACACGCCTCGACGATCTTCCTGTCCCTGGGGAATCTTCCCTTCTCCAACGGACAGAACACCCAGATGGGAGCTGCATCTAGGGGAAGCCCCTGCCTCCACCCATGCCTGATCAGGGTTTTTCCATGCTGGCAGAGCTCACAGTAGAGCCAGACGAGAGTGTCGGGATTTCCCACGTTTCCCAGGTCGTCGTTCATCCGAAGCCCCTCGATGAATCTCAACTTGAAAATATGTATCGACGCAATATATTTTTTTACGTTGAGGGAGATTAATAAGATATGCAGAAATCAAAATCAGAAACAAAATTAAGAAATTTATAAGGAAGAATCAATCATAGAAAAGGTGTCACGTATTATTTCACATATTAAATTGACCCCCTCCCCCCACTTGAATCGCATGGAGATGACCGAGCACGTGATCCGTCGGTCCGGAAAAGGTTAAACAAAGAGCTGGACGCATAAGCTTGTTAGTGATACAAATTGGCGAGAATCAAGGTCGATCCGTTCGATTTTCTTGAGGAAACGAACAAGCTCATGAGGGGCAACGGGCTTCTCCTGGTTTCGGCTGGAAAGGGAAATAAGCCAAACGCCATGACTATCGGCTGGGGGCTCGTCGGGACCATGTGGCGTCAACCTTCTTTCGCGATAGCCGTTCGCCCCTCGAGGTACACGTACAGGCTCCTTGAGGAGTCGGGTGAATTCACCGTGTGTTTGCCGGCTAAAGGGATGGACAATGTACTTGAATTCTGCGGAGCCAGATCCGGCCGAGATGTGGACAAGTTCAAGGAGCTGAAGCTCACAGCTTCTAAAGGAAACGACGTCAGCGTCCCCCACATCGCCGAGTGCCCCGTGCACTACGAGTGCAAAACAGCGTTCAGGACCGAACTGAAGCCGGGGCAACTGATCAAGGCGCTCGAGGACGATGTCTATGCCAGTGGCGACTACCACGTCATCTACTTCGGCCTCATCAAGGGGGTCTACGCCGAGAAGGGCGCCGCGAAAATGCTCCCAGAATAGACAAGGATATTTATGGTAAAGACGAGTTGGAGTGGAGGCATCCGAGATGAAGGTGCTCATCGTATACGACTCCAGAACGGGGAACACGGAGAAGATGGCACACGCGGTGGCGGAGGGCGTCAGGGCCGAGCGTGTCGAGGTCGAGGTGAAGAGGGTTGACGAGGTCCTGGTCGACGCCCTACCCGAGGTCGACGGAATCATCATCGGCTCGCCCGTCTATTACGGGTTACCGTCGGGGAAAATCAAAGAATTCCTTGATGCTTCGGTAAAGTACCATGGAAAGCTCGAAGGGAAGGTTGGGGGAGCATTTGCGAGCAGCGGGGGAACCCATTCCGGCGGCGAGACGACAGTGATCGCGCTGCTCGAGGCGCTGCTCGTCCACGGAATGGTCATTCAGGGTGTATCAAGTCGAAACCATTACGGACCCGTGTCCGTCGGCGCCCCTGACGAAACGGCGAACGAAGCATGCCGAAGCCTCGGCAGGCGGGTTGCGAAGCTCGTTAAAAGGTTGCACGGATGATCGCAATATCGCCATATTCACTTTATTATAGTCGCTAAAGGCTAAAGGATCTTGAAGTGATTGAAGTTTGAAGGTCGTTGACAGCGTCCTCGACCTGATCGGGAACACCCCGATGGTGAGGCTCCGGAACATCCCGAGCGCCGGCGACGGCGAGATATACGTCAAGCCCGAGTACCTCAACCCCAGCGGCAGCCTGAAGGACAGGATCGCCCTGGAGATGATTCGCGCCGCGGAAGCCGAAGGTAGGCTGAAGACGGGGTACACGATCATCGACGCGAGCACGGGCAACACGGGCATAGCCCTCAGCTTCGTGGGGTCGTGCCTCGGCTACAGGGTCGCCATATACATGCCGGAGGGCATGACAGCGGAGCGGATCAGGATCATGGAGAGCTACGGCGCGGAGGTCCACCAGATCAGACCCGAAGGGTTGAAGAGGTCGGACAAAAGCGTCCCAGGGGCCGAGATCGAGATCCCGATGCGCCAGATGTGCCTCGACATCGAGCGATCGACGCCGAAAGTGTGGTGGGCCCGCCAGTTCAGTAACCCGGCCAACACCGCTGCCCACGTGAAGACGGGCCGCGAGATACTGAGCCAGCTGGACGGAGAAGTTGACGCCTTCATCGCGTCCATCGGCACGGGCGGGACGCTCCTCGGCATCGCACGCGCCCTGAGGGAGAGGCTGTCGAACGTTAAAATCGTTGCTGTCGAGCCGGCGTCGGCGGCGTACTCGCTTATCTCGGGCTATAGGAAGGTGCCTGGCGCGAGTGATGAGGTGAGCGGCGGGATCGTCGCCGAGATCCTGGACAGCGGCATCGCGGACGAGATCGTTCAGGTGACCAACGACGAGGCGGTCGCGATGTCCGAAAGGTTGGTCAGGGAGGAGGGGCTCTTCGCGGGGGTATCGGCGGGGGCGAATGTTCACATCGCACTTAAGATTGCAAAGCGGCTCGGAAGGGGTAAAAGAGTTGCGACGATCCTGCCCGACAGCCGAGATCGGTACCTGACGGAGAAGAAATACACGACGTGATTTTCGGCTTCTAAGAAACCCTAAGCTCCCCTTCAGTCCTGCCGCCCATGAGTTGTGAGATGATCCTGGGCGACAGCTCGACCCTGAAGTTCAGCAGCCGCACCATCCTGACAGCCCTCTTAGACGCCTCGTCGACCCTGTCGACAACCTCGACAAGGCCCGCCCGCTCCAGTTCCATCACCCTCTGCTGGGCGGTGGCGAATGGTATCCCCATTTCCTCGGAGATCTGCGATATATATTTCGGTCCTTCGATGATGGATCTCAGGACCTCCATCGAGTGCCTCTTCGACAAAACCCTCAGCTGCTTCCTTAACCCCTCCATGTCCATCCCCAGAATGTTGACATATTATTAATCATTTGGATAACTAAGTAATAAATATTGTACAAGTATCTCAGCAGTTAGCACGAGTCCAAAAAAATGAATCGTGTCTTCGCCCAATAAGTATAAACATGTGTTCAAGATTTTAATGGGGGAGAGCAATGTCTGAAATTGATCAACTTCCTCCTAACGTCCAGGAGCGTATCGCGCGCCTCCAGCAGCTCCAGAACATGCTTCAGACGCTGGTCGCACAGAAGCAGAGGCTCGAGATCGAGCTGAGCGAGACGGATAGGGCACTCAAGACGCTGGAGGGCGTCACGTCGGGCACCAAGGTGTATCAGTCCGTGGGGGCGATACTCGTCGAGAAGCCGAAGGAAGACGTCGTCAAGGAGCTTGGCGAACGCAAGGAATTCCTGGAGATGAGGACGAAGGCGATGGGAAAGCAGGAGGACAAGACGCGGGAGAGGCTGACCGCCCTACAACAGACGCTCCAGAAGGAACTGAACCTGCAGCCCGGCCCCATTGAACCCTAGTTCCTTATCGTCTCTTCCTGAGGCCTCCGAGATATCCACGGGGCTCGGCCCTCCTCTGCGTTTCAGCGGCCTTCTGCATCGCCTCCTCGTTCTGCTTCAGGGGACTCACGTCGACGCCGAGTTTTAGAATCCGATTTAATGTCTCGATGACCGCGGCAGAGGCACCGAAGTCGATTGACGAGATGAGGTTCGTCGGAACGAACAGCGATGTCCATGAGATCCCTCGGTTTAAGCAATCGTCGAGCAGGCAGGCGTTCATTCCCGTGATGGCTCCCTCCCGGGTGGGCTGCGCCCCAAATTGCGCGGGATCCTTATCGGTGCTGTAACTATAGATGCCACGCTCCTTTACCACGGCGGTGAACAAAACCCCTTCGATTGAGATGAACGCCCCAGTGCCCTTCCTGACGAACCATTCCATGAGCTTGTCGCACACGGTCCACGCGTTCTCGGCCGTGACTATCGCCTCGCTCGTCATTAAGAGGATGCTGTTGTCCTCGTTGCCATAGATGCGGAAGGGGCTCGTCGGCTGCCCGTTGATCAGAAGCATCATCGGGGGGATGAGGTGCGACTTGGCGTACGCCCGCAGCTTGAATCCCTTGTTGCGGGCAATGTACATCACCGACGTGTTACCGACGAAGCCTGGGCCCGCGAAGCCGGTCACGACCGTGGGTCTGTTCCCCTTGAAAGGGGCTGTCTCGATGATCTCGACGCCGCTGCTCGCCATCCCGAAAACTCATCCGACATATAGTCGGAATGTGAGTTTAAAAACTCCCTTCCTTTTATTCGACCGCAACCCCTTCATGACGCGAGGTCTAGCCTGATGGAGCCACGCACCGAATCCTTGAAAGATGTTCTTTCGGGCAGGGTGCTTCTCATCTGCCACCACAACGCCGACCCCGACGCGGTGTGTTCAGCCCACGCTGTCAAGGAGCTCCTCGAGACGATGGACTCATCCATCACAGCGGAGATCGTCCTCACTGGCGGGGCCAGCAGGCTCTCAAGGCGTGTCATCGAGGCCCTCGACATCGATGTGGCTGAGGAAGCGTCGGGCGAAGATGCGGACGCTTTCGTGGTCCTCGATTCCGCCACTTTGAGCCAGCTGAATGATTGGGGAAGGAAGATATCGGCCTCAAATGCACCCGTGGTGTTCATAGACCATCACGCGCCGCATCCTGAAATCATCCAGCTCGGTGCCCTCAGATACATCGACGAGGGCTCAACGTCGACCTGCGAGGTCGTGCACGGGCTTTTTGAGGCCTTCGGCGTGGAGCCTTCGGCGAACGCAGCGAGGGCGCTGCTCGTCGGCATGGCGTTCGACTCGAAGCACTTCACCATGGGCACAGCGAAGACGTTCAAGACCGTTTCGAAGCTCCTAGAGATCGATGGGTCGGTCGAGGATGCGATTGCGTTGCTCAAATCGGAGGTGGGTAGGTCCGAAAGGATCGCGAGGCTCAAGGCAGCGCAGAGGATGCGGATCCACAGCGTCGAAGACTGGACGGTAGCGACCTCCCACGTGAGCTCGTTTCAGGCTTCGGCTGCACGCGCCCTCCTCGTCCTCGGGGGGGACATGGCCATCGTCGCCGGCGAGAACAAAGGAAAGGTGAAGGTGAGCCTGAGGTCTACCGCGGGATTTTGCAGGGAGACTTCGATCCACCTAGGCAGGGACGTGGCGATGCCTCTCGGTCAGGAGTTCGCAGGCGCTGGCAGCGGACACGCATCTTCGGCGGGCGTGAATGCCAAAGGAAATGTTCAACACATGCTTGGTAGGGCAGTCGAGCTCGTGGCACAGAGGCTCCGTGAGCACAATGGGCCACTGTAAAACGAGATTAACTAAAATAATGGTAATTATTCTTTTAACGGACCATTAGGTCAATGAGGTCAATGGTGGAGGCGCCCTTGAGCATCGTTGATATCAGCGACCTGTGGTACACATACCCCGGCGCGCAGGGCCCTTCACTGAAGGATCTGCACCTCAAGGTGAAGGGGGGCGAGTTCGTCCTCCTCACCGGGCCCAGCGGATGCGGGAAAACCACGTTCTGCCGATGCCTGAACGGGCTCATACCCCATTTCTACAACGGGGAACTGAAGGGTGCCGTCGTCGTCGATGGCCTGTCCATCGCGGACCATCCCACGTCGGAGATGGCCAAGCACGTGGGGCTCATCTTCCAGAACCCAGACAACCAGATATTCGCGCTGACCGTCGAGAAGGACGTGGCGTTCGGGCTGGAGAACCTCGGTGTCAGCAAGGGCGAGATGGTGGAGACCATCGACTGGGCGATGAGGATGACAGGCATCGGCGACCTCCGATCCAGGGCGACGCACGAGCTCTCCGGCGGCCAGAAGCAGAGGCTCGCCATCGCATCGATCCTTGCGATGCAGCCCAAGGTAATCGTACTCGACGAGCCGACTTCCTTCCTCGATCCGGTGGGCGCAGAGAGGATCTTCGAGGTGCTGGCGACCCTCAATCGCGAGTACGGGATCACAATCATCTTGATCGAGCACAGGCTCGACCTGGCCGTGCGCTACGCCAACAGGGTCATCGTGTTCAATGACGGGGAAATCATAGAGGACGGTTCGCCGGCGAAGGTCTTTGGCGCGGATGAGCCGAGGCTGGCCGGGGTCGGGATCCCGAAGATCATCGAGCTGACCAAAAGGCTCTCGCGGAAAGGCGTCATTTTTGAGGATATCCCCCTCGGAGCGGATTCGTTCGTCGATGAGATAAGGGATCGCCTTCCGATGGTCGGGACGGGCACATTCGACAGGCGAAGGATGGCCGAGTACGAAGAGCTGACCGGTGCCCAACGGAGTGAACCAATGATCGAGGTAAAAGGGATCTCATACACTTACCCCAGCGGCGTACGCGCCCTCCGGAACGTGGATCTCACCATCCATCGAGGCGAGTTCGTGGCGATAATGGGCGAGAACGGCGCCGGCAAGACCACCCTCGTGAAGCACTTCAACGGGCTGCTAAAGTCCCAGGAGGGGAGTGTCACCGTCGATGGGATCGATGTGGCCAAGGTGAGCGTCGCGTCGATCGCCCGCAGGGTCGGCCTGGTCTTCCAGAACCCCGACGACCAGCTGTTCTCGGAGGACGTCGAGGAGGAGGTCCGTTTTGCGCTTCGGAACTTCGGCTTCGATGAGGACGTGATTGAGAAAAGGGTGGACTGGGCGCTCAACCTCCTCGACATCGAGCGCTACCGGAAGTCGAGCCCATTCATCCTCAGCGGCGGGGAACGGAAGCGCGTCGCGTTGGCGTCCGTCCTCGCCTGGGACCCGGACGTGGTCGTCCTCGACGAGCCGACCATCGGCCAAGATTACGCGCAGAAGGAGCGGCTGAGGCACTTCCTCATACAGCTCAGGACCCAGGGGAAAACAACGATCATAGTCAGCCACGACGTCGAGTTCGTGGCCGACTGCCGCCCCAGGATAGTCCTCATGGCGGAGGGGCAGGTGGTCGCCGACGGACCGACGGAACGCATCATGACCGACGCGGCCGCGCTGAAGCGTGCGTCCGTCGCCCCTCCTGAGATGATCAGGGTGTTCTCTAGGCTCTCCGATTACGGGCTTCCCACTGACGTGATCGACGTGGAGGAAGCCGCCGATCTCCTGTACAGGCGGATGAGGGGGGCGGAGCGTTGAGTCTCATCGAGGGGCTGAGGTTCAGTTGGGGCACTTCGCCCGTTCACAATCTAGATCCCCGCGTAAAATTCGCGATGACCTCTGTCCTCTTCGTCTTGGCGATAATGTTCTTCGACCTGCTGTACCTGATCGTCATCTTGCTTGCGCAGGTTCCCATAGTAGTCGTCGGTAGGATCGGAAGGGAGTGGATGAAGACCCTCAAGGGGGGCGCTTTCCTCTCGGTGATCATATTCGCCACGAACCTCCTCTCGCTGTTCTTCTTCCGCGGGCAGCACCTGACGTCGGACATGATCGAGTTCTCCCTATCGCTGACCATCCGCTTCCTCGTCCTCATGACCTCCTTCTCCATCTTCTTCCTGACCACGTCCCCCGACAAGCTCAGCCTCGCCCTGGAGAAGGCCCGGATCCCGTACGAGTTCAACTTCGCGTTCATCACCGCCATCAGGTTCGTGCCGGTGCTCGCAGACGAGGCACAGTCGATAATCGACGCCCAGAGATCGCGGGGCCTCGAGCTCGAGAGGGGTAGCTTCCTGGCGAGGATCAGGAAATACATCCCGATCCTGCTTCCCCTCATCATCAACTCGATAAGGCGCAGCCTGGAGCTGGCCGAGGCGATGGAGTCGAGGGCCTTCGGGGCCACGAAGAAAAGGACGAACCTGTACGAGCTCAAGATGGGCAGGATCGACTACGCGGTGCTCCTGGCCTCGGTGGTCGTGGTATCGGTGGCGGTTTACGCCAGGTTCTTCCTACCCTCGCCGGGACCGCTGATCCCGCCGATCACGTTCATCTGAGCCGCCCACAATGTTTAAATAATTACTAATATTGTATTTTCGAGTATCAATAAATATTATAATTGGTGACGTAGATGGAGCCGCGCAAAGTACAGAAAGTCGGTTACTCGACCCTGTCCATATCGCTGCCAATGAACTGGGCCAAGAGGACCGGTGTCCATAAGGGCGATCTCGTATTCATCTCCGAGGAGAAGGATGGCGCACTCAAGCTGACTGCGAAGCCGGGCGGCTCGGAGGACAGCAGCGTATACGTCGTCAGCGTCGACGAGTGCGAGAACACGAAGATCCTTGCGAGGGTGATCGTCGGGAACTACGTGTTGGGCAGGAACATGATAAAGGTAGAGTCGTCCAGGCGGCTCATGCGAGAGCAGATCGAGAGCATCAGGGAGGTGACGCAGCGGCTCCTCGGCATCGGCATCATAGAAGAGGGCGACAGGCACCTCCTCCTCCAGTGCTCCATCGACCCCAAGAATTTCCCTCTGTCCACCGTCATGCGTAGGCTCTACGTAATTACGTCGATCATGTTCAAGGAGGCCGTGGACAGCCTCGTCGATGCGGACATCGAGCTCGCCAAGGACGCCATCACCCGGGAGCACGAGGCTGATACGATATACTGGCTGCTCGCGCGCCTACTGTCATCCGCCCAGCAGACGGGACACGTCGCCGAGGAGATCGGCGTCACCGATCCGATGGAGATCGTGCAGAGCAGCATCATCGCGTGGTTCCTGGAGATGATCGGCGACAGGGTGCACAACATCGCATCAGACATCATCGACATGCAGCAATTGAGGAAGAGGGGAAACGACGAGCTCATCGAACGGCTCTCACAGATAGGGCTGATCACGTTCACGATCTTCGACAAGGCCGTGAACAGCATCTTCGACGGGAACGTGAAGGTGGCCAGCGACGCCGTCGACCTGCGAGAGACGGTGGAGAAGGAGGAGAGGAACCTGATGAAGGACTTCCAAGGCAAGTCGGACCCAGAGGTGGCGACGATCGCCAGCTCAATCGCGTGGGAGTTCAAGGCGATAGCGGAGCAGGGCTCGGCCATAGCGGAGATCGCGATAGACAATGTCCTCAGGGGAGATAACGAGATCTGCAGGGTGGTTCCCAAATCTGCCGACGAGAGATGACGCTTCAAGTTAAAATTTCTTGATTTCCCGCCGCGTTTTTTGAGCCGATAAATTCGATTAATGAATATCGTCTTTTATATTTATATAGATATTGGCAAAACAATATATACCAATATGTATATTTGTCGTGCATCAGGGCCCCGCATCGACCTAGGAAACTAGATATAACACTTCGAACCCCTTAATCTGATGTGCCATGAGCTACGTGAAGGACGTGTCGGGTTGGATCCTCTCGGGCATCAACGGGGTCATCCAGTCCATCGACGATGGCGAGATCGAGGAGATGATCCGCGTGCTCATGGACTCGAAGAACAACAAGATCCTGCTCCTCGGGTCGGGCAGGAGCGGATTCGTCGCTAGGGCGTTCGCCCTGCGGCTAATGCATCTGGGCTTCAACGTCTACGTGAGCGGCGAAACGATAACGCCCGCCCTCAGCCCCGATGACCTCGTCATCGCGATCTCGGGTTCCGGCTCGACGAGGACGGTCGTCACCCAGGCGGAGGTGGCGAAGGAGATCGGCTCCAGGGTCGTCGCCATCACGTCTCACCTCGACTCACCTCTGGCGAAGTATGCGGACAAATCGGTGCTCGTCAAGGGGCGGAGCAAGATCGATCGGGAGATGGATTACGACCGGCGGCAGATAACGGGTCAGTACGATACGGCGCCCCTCGGCACGATGTTCGAGCTCTCGGTCATGGTCTTCCTCGATTGCGTCATCGCCGATCTCATGCGCAGGCTCGGGGAGAGCGAGGTGGATCTGAGGAAGAGGCATGCGAACGCCGAGTGAGCCTGTTCACACATATCCGCATCATCTGGGTGAACTTCCGAATAGCTTTAATCTTTATTGATGTCGATTTAGATTTAGGAAATCGATCCATCGATCAAAGGCGTTTGGAGCCCACGGAGAAACAGCAAAGAAGCAAGGTCGTCATGAAACGTTTTTTTCTTCGTGCTCCTATGAACTACACGATGATTTGCGATGGCCTTTTCTCTCCTCCATCTGGCTCCGTCGGCCATCGCGGCGGTCCTGGTACTAGTTACGGTCCTTTTTCATCCAAAAAAGTACCTGAAACTGCTCGGATACTCCATGGCGTTCTTCGCCGCAGTCGGCTTGTACGGATATGCGACGTCGGGAGGGTTGGTCCTCAACGTCATCGATGCGCACACGGCTCACGCCTGGATCGGCATAACAACTCTACTGTTTTCCGTCATTTCTCTCGTGACGGCGGTATCCTCGAAGGGAAAGCCATCGAGCACGCACTGTCGCATCGGCTACGTTGCAGCAGCACTTTCAGCCGTTTCTCTTACGTCAGGGTTGCTCCTGTTAGGAGGATTCACAAGCGGTGGGCCATCCCTAGAGGTGGTTCAGGTCCCTGCCTCGAGCACGTTGCTCGAGGTCGAGGCGACGAGCTTCCTTGGAGTTCCATTGACCCCGCTTAGCGAACAGCGCAACAACGCGATTCAGGGAACTCAGTACATAAACGAGGGAACCTACCGCCTGACCGTCACTGGACAAGTTGAAAACGAATTGAACGTGACGTTGGATGAACTTCGACAGCTGCCTGCATATTCCGAGGTGGCGTACCTGCCGTGCGTCGAGGGGTGGGGGTTCACGGCGAAGTGGACAGGCTTCGGGCTGATCGACCTGCTAAACCGCTCTGTATTGAAGCCAGAAGCGAGCTATGTGGTGTTCTATTCCGCCGATGGGTACTCGACGGGGCTGCCGCTCGACTACATCAAGCAGAAAAAGATCTTGCTCGCATACGGCATCAATGATTTGACGCTTCCCGCGGAGCGAGGGTTCCCCTTTCAGGTGGTGGCGGAAGGCAAGTACGGATACAAGTGGGCGAAGTGGGTCACGCGGATAGTGGTCGTCCCCTGGGAGGTCAAAGGATTCTGGGAGTCCAGAGGATACAGCAACTCAGCCAACGCTGGGGAATATCCCTTCGAGTAATGCCCGAGAGAGATCATCTTTATGGAAGCCGTATCCGGAATAATTAATGGAAGATGAACTCATTTTATAGGGTCAATGTTCTTTGAAAATCAAATTCTGATGTGTTTATGGAATAAAATACGCCTTTTCTGAAGAAACGAACTTAATACTCAACATGATTAAAGTATTAAGATTAGCATACTTACTAGTCGCCTTATTATACTGCAATTTTTCTTTGATGAATAGGTTTAAAAGCTGGCTTCGGCGGTGTCTATAGCGAAATCTCGATTTGAGGGTTTGATAGAGCCATGCCGAAGTACAAGCAGACGGAAGAAATCCTGAAGCTGATGCACGACAAGGAGCACATACGGAACATCGGGATCATCGCACACATCGACCACGGGAAGACGACCATGAGCGACAGCCTCCTCGCCATGGCGGGCCTCATGGCGCCCAACCGAGCCGGCGAGATGCGGGCCCTCGACTACCTCGAGGAGGAGCAGCGAAGAGGTATCACGATCAAGACGGCCAACATCAGCCTCCTGTACGAGGAGAACGGCCAGCCGTACGTCATCAACCTCATCGATACCCCAGGCCACGTCGACTTCTCCGGCAAGGTCACGCGCGCGCTGCGCGCGCTCGACGGCTGCATCCTGCTGGTCGACGCCGTCGAGGAGTTCCAGATCATGACTGAGGTGCGGCTCAAGACCGCGCTTGAGGAGCGGGTGAAGCCGGTCCTCTACATCAACAAGTTCGACCGGCTCATCAAGGAGCTGAAGATGGATGCCGACGCCATCATGAAGAAGCTCCTCAGGATCATCAACCAGTTCAACACCATCATCCAGACCTACGGCATCGACGAGGTGAAGAACAAGTGGACGGTGAACTTCTCACAGGGCAACGTCGGCATAGGATCGGCGATGGACAGGTGGGGATTTACCCTGCCCATGCTGCAGCGGAAGGGGCTCAAGTTTAATGACATCGTCGAGTTCTACAAGAGTGAGGACCTCACAAAGCTCCAGGAGATGCTGCCCCTCCACGAGGCGATCCTCGAGATGGTCGTCCACCACGTCCCCAACCCGCTCGAGGCCCAGCCCTTCAGGCTCCAGGCCATCTGGCGCGGCGACATGGACAGCGAGATCGGGAAGGCGATGCAGACGCTGGACGACGACGGCCCCCTCGTCATCTGCATCACGAACGTCATCATCGACCCCCAGGCGGGCGTCGTCAACACCGGGAGGGTCTTCTCGGGCACCATCAGGAAGGGCGACGACGTCTACCTGCTCATGGCGAACAGGGAGTACAAGGCCCAGCAGGTCAGCATTTACATGGGCCCGCACCGCGAGATCGTCGACTCCATCCCAGCTGGGAACATCGTCGCCCTCCTCGGCCTCGACCTGGGACGGGCAGGCGAGACATTGGTTGACTTCGCCCACAAGGATTCGGCTGTGGGTTTCGAGCAGATCAAATACCTGTCAGAGCCCGTCCTGACCGTCGCCGTCGAGCCGAAGCGCCCCATGGACCTGCCGAGGCTGATCGACGCCATGACGAAGCTGTCAATACAGGATCCGAACCTCGTCGCCACCATCAACCAGGAGACGGGCGAGTACCTGCTCTCCGGGATGGGCGAGCTTCACCTCGAGATAGCGATCAAGGACCTAGTTCGAGAGCACAAGGTCGAGGTGGATTCGAGCGAACCGACGGTCGTCTACCGTGAATCGATCCGTGAGGAGGCCGGGCCGTTCATGGGTAAGAGCCCGAACAAGCACAACCGCCTATGGTTCACCATCAGGCCCATGGATAAGAAGATCGTCGACCTGATCAGGGAGGGTGAGCTGAGCGAGATCCTCTCCCGACGGAGGCGCCTCGAGGTCCTCGTTGACAAGGCGGGCTGGTCAACGAGGGACGCGCGCGAGGTGGTGGCGGTCGACCAGAACGCAAACATCCTCATCGACGCCACCGTGGGCATCCAGTACCTGCGTGAGGTCAAGGACCACATCGCGGGCGGCTTCCACTGGGCGGTGGAGTCAGGCCCGTTCGCGGGGGAGGCCGTGAGGGGGACCCAGATCACCATGACGGACGCCCAGCTGCATGAGGACCCGGTCCACAGGGGGCCGGCGCAGATGATGCCCGCCACGAGGGGCGCCATATTCGCGGCGATCCTGTCGGCGAGGCCGACGCTGCTGGAGCCCATATACAAGATACAGGTGACCATCCCCCCCGAAGAGCTCGGCAACGTGACGGGCCTCATCAGCCGCAAGAGGGGGAGCATACACAACGTTGAGCAGAAGGGGCCCATAGTTGTGGTCACGGGATTCCTCCCCGTGTCCGAGACGCTCGGGCTCTCGCAGGAGATGCGGGCCGCCACGTCCGGCAGGGCCTTCTGGCAAAGCACCTTCGACCACTGGGCGCCGGTGCCCGACAGCATGCTCATGGACACCGTGAGGAAGGTGAGGGAGCGGAAGGGCATGGAGCCCGAGCCCCCGTCGGCGAGCGCCTACATCGTCAAGGAGTAGCCCAGCCGTCCCCTCATCTCCCTTCAAAACCCTTTTCAGGGTTGTCCATCAATCATTAGATCCGTTCATGCGGATCACAAACGAAGGGGAGTTACTCAACAACGCCCAATCTGAGATCATCAGGACACTCCGACGGAACGCCTTGGACATCCTGAGTGTCGCCCTCGATGCCGTCGACGCCAAGAGGGCGGTCCAGAACAGCCTCAAGTTAAGAGAGAGTCGCATCTCGCTTAACGGAGTGCAGCTCGATCTCAACGATTTTTCCAGAATTTTCGTAGTCGGCGGCGGGAAGGCGGGCGGCGAGATGGCCGACGCCATCGAAGGGATCCTTGGAGATCGCATATCCGGAGGTGCCGTGAACGTCCTCGAGGGTACCGAGAGGAATTACAGCTTACAGAGGATCGTGCTGAATGGGGCCTCCCACCCGATCCTGGGAGAGGAAGGGGTTCGAGGCGTCGAGAAAATGCTGGCACTCGTCGACGAGGCCGACGAGGACGACCTGATAATCGTGCTGATCTCTGGCGGAGGCTCGGCGCTCATGGCCGATCCGGCGCATGGAATCGCGCTGGGCGATTTGAGGAAGCTCACGGACGAGCTGTTGAGGTGCGGTGCGACGATAAACGAGCTGAACTCCGTAAGGAAGCACCTATCGGAAATAAAAGGAGGACGGCTCGCGAAGAGGGCATTTCCGGCAATGGTCGTCGGCCTGATACTCTCCGACGTGGTCGGGGACCCGCTGGACGTCATCGCCTCCGGACCGACATCGCCCGATAGTTCGACCTTCCGAGACGCCATCGAAGTGCTCAACAGATATGAGCTGTGGCATGATGCTCCCAGCTCGGTTCGACATCATCTGGAGTCAGGCGCGAGTGGACTGATCGAGGAGACGGTGAAATCGGGTGATAAAATCTTCGAAAGGGTACTCAATGTCGTGGTGGGCAGTAACTTCGCGGCGGCTCGGGCGGCAATACAAAGGGCCAAGGCTCTCGGGTACAACGAAGTTCTCCTGTCGTCAAGGATCGAGGGGGAAGCGCGACACGTCGGGACGGTCTTCGCGGGGATCGCCCGCGAGATCGCCTCCTCGGGTAATCCGGTCAAGCCACCGGCCGCTGCTGTCGCTGGCGGAGAGACCACCGTCAGAGTGAAGGGTTCCGGGCGCGGGGGAAGGAACCAGGAACTCGCCCTCGGCGCCGCGCTGAAGATCGATGGTCTGAACGTCGTGGTCGCGGCGCTCGCGACCGATGGCATCGACGGACCCACGGACGCCGCTGGGGCTATTGCCGATGGATGGACGATGAGGCGGGCGAGGTCCCTGCGACTCTCGCCACTAGAGTACCTGAACGATAACGACTCGCACGGATTTTTCAAGGGGCTTCGAGATACCATTGTAACCGGACCAACGGGGACAAACGTCAACGACATCGTAGTGATTCTTGTGGCGCCACAATGAATAGAACATCGGCCCTTACGCAATTTGCATGCGCAGTACACATTTTTCTTATATGTGGCGCATCGCCTTCATCTCGCATCGATGGGCAACGCGGAGCCTAAAACAAAACCCGTTGAGATGCCGAGGCTGGAGGATCGATTCAAGAAAGGTTTTATTTGACATATTCGATGAATTATTCCGAGGTCGCTGTTTTGAGGAGCTACATCAAGATATACGGCCCGCCAATCCTTAAGGCCATCAGGGCGCTTGAGAAGATCGCCGTGGATGTGCCCGAGGTCTGCGTCATGAGCACGATGATTTCGACCCAGATACCGAAGTACCTGGCTCGGGACCTGGGCGGCGAAAGCATCGACCGCAAATACGGGGACTTCGCGCAGAGCTACTACGGATCGTCCGGAGTAAGCATCCCGTCCGAGCGCTGCAGCAAGATCATCAGCCGATCAGGCGAGAGCCTTGGTGAATACGACTTCTTCTTCGAGTGGTTCAAGGAGCCCAAACAGTCGGAGCTGAACGAACTCATCGGTAAGATCGATGAAGCCTTGGCGCCTTTGGGATGCCATTACGCGATGACCACCAAGAGATGAGCGATCGAGTAGACAAATTCGACTCGACTCCACACTTATTGCGAGAGTGAAAGTCATCGTGTCGCCCAAGTTGCAGAAGCGCGAGGCGTTCACGGACCTGAAATCGGTGCTTGAGGAGGCCGAGAAAGAGGTTGACGCCATCATCGTCGAAGGGGCTAGGGACGTCGAGGCACTGCGTCGCCTCGGTTTCCACGGTCGCATCGAGACGCGATCAAAGGTGGGCGTCTCCGAAGAAGACCTGATCGAGCAGCTATCCGGGAACAGCGATACAGTTGTCGTCCTGACGGACTTCGACGGGGAGGGGCGCCGTCTTAACAGACATCTTTCGATGCTCCTTGAGCGCAGGGGCGTGAGGGTCGAGGCCAGGATCAGGCGCACTGTGGGCAGGCTCATGGCCGCGCTCGGGGTGAACACCGTCGAGGCCCTCGACAACGCAGAGAGGCAGCTGCGGCAATTCGCCCCCTGAATTCCCTCGATCCCGATTGTGACGGAACAGATTCGAGAGTAAGAGATATACGCTCAGAGGCGGGGGGTTTCTGTGGCGGATGCGATGGCTGAGGACAGGGCCAGGAGGGTGTCCATCGACCTGGACGAGGTGATCGTCAGGTCCGACGGTTCCAGGGCGACGATGAGGGAATTCGTCAAGGAGATGCTGTACTACAACCCCCACTTCCACATCACCGTGAGCAGGGACGGAAGGACGTGGTACCTCAAACGGCGAGAAGATGCCTGAAAGAACCTGATCCGGGTGGCATATAGGTGTTTTACCGGGTAACGTATTGAACTTTATTTCAACTTGAGATTTGGGGAGGTCCCGCCGACGCCCACGCCGTTCATCGTGAACGTCATCGTTCAGAGCGGGATTCTCGTGATCCTGTGCGTGGGCTTCACCTTCACCTACAAGATCGAGAAATTCCCGAACTTCGCGCACGTCAGCATCGCCTCGATAGGAACTGTGATCGCGTTCGACGTGGTTCGGCTCCGAGGCTACAGCCCCTATTACGCATTGCCTGTTTCTGTCTTGGCGTGCGGCGTCCTCGGGTTGGCGCTCTACTTCCTCGTAGCGCGCCCCATAGTGCGGATGGGCAGCAGGGAGATCACATTGACCATCGCCTTCTTGGCCGTTGCGCTGATACTCGAAACGCTCGTCGCCGTGTACAGCTACTGGTCGCTGGTCGACCAAAGGGTTCCAACGGCCGGATTCGCGCTGAGACGGTACGACTTCATCTGGAATGGCATACCAGGGGTGGCGATCATTGCCCCATTGATTTGCGCGTCCATGGTGGTTTCTCTGTACCTCTTCCTCAGGAAGTCCCGTTATGGCACGCCATAAGGGCCACGACCGAGGACGAGAAGCTGGCGGCGATCTTTGGCATCGACACGTTCAGGATCCACGGCGCTTCCTGGTTCATCACAGGCGCATTGGCGGGCCTGGCGGGCGCCATCATCCCCCTCTGGATGACTAAAAGTTTGGGGTTCTCCGACGAGCTCCTGATCGCGGTGATGGCCGGCAGCTTCGTCGGTGGCATCAACAGCGTGTACGGGGCCATCGTGGGCGGAGTGCTGATCTCCATCGTGAAGAAGGGACTACCCGAGTTCCTGATGGCATCGATAATGCATGGAGAGCCACAACTTTACGAGTTTGTGTTCCCAGTCCGTGGATTCGAGCAACTAGCACCGATCCTGCTAATCTTCGTCACGCTGATGTTGGAACCAGAGGGAATAATGGGACTCCTCGAAAGATCCCACATCATCATCAGGAAGCTCAAATCCATTTTTAAAAGACTGAAGATCGAATTTAGTAATTCTCAGTCCAAACAGAAATGTCGATAGGTGGACTGGGATTGCAGACACAAGCGGTCTAAATTCACTGATTATTGAAAAATGGGGGAGGTTAAAGGTAATGAAATTCGTCGAACATGGCGTAGATCCGCCGCCAGAGCTTACTGAAGGGATATTACTACTTGTTCAGCGAATCTCCTGGCTTTGTTTAATTCACCGTCGGCGAGTTTAACAACGCTCCTATTCTGCTCCTTCGACGACGCCTCATCTTTCATGACATACAAAGCTAGTGCTGGCGCTGCGATCTTGAATCCCAACTTCTTCAATTTGCCCTCGATGCTCCCTGCTGCGCCACCCGCGAAGAAACTCTTGATTCGTGTGTCAAAGGCAGCGGCTGATTTCCCTGAGGCGACCTGCGGCGTGAGCCTTTCGAGTAACTCCCTAACGGGCCCAGTTGGACTCCGCGCTTGGGTTGGTGACCCAACTATGACACAGTCGTAGCTGACGACACTCGATATGTCAACGTCCTTCACGTGTGCACTCTTGGCCTCGATTCCCTTCTGCAGAAGGGCGTCTCTCATCGCCTCAGCCGCCTTCTCCGTGTTCTTCTCCGGAGAAACGGAGTCGTAAGCGATTAAAACCTTCAATTTACACCGAAATTAAATCGATTTCACGACTATTTGATGTTATTGTAGAGGTGGAACAAGCTCGTAAATACCTCATGGTTAATTGACTGGGCAGGATTCGAATCCGCGACTTCCGCCCTGCCAAGGCGGCGATCATTTTACTGAGGCTCCATCATGAATAAACCAATTCGATATGGAAAAATTTTCGATTTGTTGAAAGATATTCAATTATTCTGTTTCGACTAGTGTCCGAGGGTCAACCCGCTTCAGCCCTGGTACTCTGTCGAACACGTCGTCGGTCGATGCTATCGTGTGGTCTGATACCTGATTGAGTGCGGTGGCGGCGTGAAAGGCGTCGAAGATGGACGTGAGCCTGTACTGCTTCACGATGGTGAGGGCCAGAAGGTCTATCGCGGTGGTCGTGGGCAGGAACGTGAGGTTGCCTATGGACGTCAGGGCGGCGACCCTGGTGATGAGCTCATCGATCGGGACGCCCTCCTCCACGGAAACATAATACAACTCATGAAGTGCTTCCCGCGAAGCAAAGACATCCCCGAACTTGTCGCCGTTTATCATCCACATCAGCTTGTCGGCGGTCGGCTTGAGCCAGTCCGATTTTTTAACGAAGGCGTACAGGATATCCGTCTCGATCATCATAGTTGCCTTCTCCTCCTGGCTCTTCCCACGGCGTCCTCTGAGGCTCTCCTTTCCCCTGCCCTCTTGAGCTCTTTAAGATCTCGAACAGTTTGGAGCCAGCTGCCCGCTACCTTGTAGGGTTCGCCTACGATGGGTATGACGACGAAGAACGACCCGGCCGGGATGACAGCGGCCTTCGCTTTCCTCAGCCCGATTTCCTTGGGAATGGTCATCCTACCCCTTTCATCCACTTCAACCACAGACAAATAATTCCACCCACATATAATGATAAATCCCACAATATATCAATTATGCCCCAGAACCTGAGAAGTATTTCAATGAATGTGAGCTTTCCTGAGAGAATTTCTTTTTCCAATAGTGAACTGGGCGGTTTTCACACCTAATTAGGTGCGAGTCCACATTTATAATAGGGTTAAGAAGATTTAAAAAAGAATGAGTGGTTCGGTCCTTGTTCACACCAAATTTCGGGTGGGTCTGGTTAAATTAATGAAGCTTTGGTCTCTTCGACAGGAATTCGAATCTCTCCCGGGCTACCAACCCTACTTTGTTAATTCATACGCGCGCATGGAACCGAGCTATGGAGTGGTTGTCCAAGTGTGCGGCCAAATAAGTTCAGGAGTTTCGTATCCACTCTAAATCCAACACGCCTTTTATTCTATATATCTGCACCTTGCGTCCGTAAATCCGTATCGATATCGATTACTCGATATAGTTCTAGTGGGTCTGGGGGATGAGCCCTTAAACTCGACGGAAATCCTCTCCAGTAATAAAACTTTAAATAATCGTTTACTGTTTTCAGCTAAAAATCGTGGACGAATGGAGAGAGAAGGCGCAGAGATCTAGGACTTAACTTTCAGGGGAGGGGGGGCGGGGAGGGTTGGAGTACGACGAGTACGCGTTATCCAGGGTAGACGAAGTATACGAGCACCTCGGGACCGGTTCTGACGGGCTTACAACAGAAGAAGCCCTCAGGAGGCTTCAGAGGTACGGCCCCAACTCGCTACCCTCTGCCAAAAAGAGGAGCCTTACCAGCAAAACGATACTGCAAATCAGGAACGCATTCAACCTGCTCCTGCTCTTAGCCGCCGCCCTCTCTTTCTTCAGCGGCTATGCCTACAGCGACCCAAGCTCAGTCCAGATGGGCTCAGCCATAATCGCCGTCGTCGTGATCAACATCGCCTTCAGCATCTTCCAGGAGTACAGGGCCGAGCAGGCGGTACAGACGATCATGCGGATGATACCAGCGAAGGCAAAGGTGCTTAGGGGCGGCCAAGAGATCGAGGTCGATGTCTCCGAGATAGTTCCCGGCGATATCGTAGTCCTCGATGAGGGCGACAGGGTTCCGGCGGACCTCCGGCTGGTGAGCGCCTTCGAAGTTTCTGTGAACAACTCGATCCTAACGGGCGAGTCGGAGGCTCAAAGGCGGTTCGTCGACATGACCCCTGGCATGACGGTGAGCAACGCCACCGACTACCAGAACCTCCTCTTCGCAGGATCCACAATGGCGTCAGGCATAGCCAAAGGGGCAGTCCTGAGCACCGGCGGGGAGACTCTGTTTGGCCAGATAGTCACCATATCCAGCGAGGTTGAGGACCCACCGAGCACACTCCAGAGGGACATCGACTACACCGCCAAGGTAAACCTCGTCCTCTCACTAGCCGTCGGCGCCTCGTTCTTCCTAATAGCAAAGACCTTCGTCAACCTGACCGTCATGGAGAGCATCCTCTTCGCCACAGGCGTCATGATCTGCCTAGTCCCGGAGGGGTTCCAGCTTACCGTCTCCCTAAGCTTAGCCATCACCGCCCTTGACATGGCAAAGAGGAACGTCGTCGTCAAGCGCTTGTCCTCCATCGAGACCATCGGCTCGATGACCGTCCTCTGCGTCGACAAGACGGGGACGATCACGAGCGGCGAGATGATGGTAGAGAAGCTATGGGCGTCTGGGAAGATCTTCGAGGTGACTGGTGACGGATACAGCCCCGAGGGCTTCGTAAACGTCGATGGGAGAAAGATAAACCTGGAGGAAATGCCGCACCTCATCAGCCTGTTCGAGGTCTCCGCATTCTGCATGAACGCAAAGCTAGTCGCCCCAACCGACAGGATCGGCCGTTGGTCGATCCTCGGCGACCCGACGGACGGTGCTTTCCTCGTCTTCGCAGGTAAGGGCGATTTCAACGCAACTGCTGCCCTCGCCGAGAGGCCTCGGACGGGGCTGCTGCCCTTCGACTCCCAGAGGCGAATGATGACTGTCATACACCGCGACCCTGCCGGCGGTGAGAAAGCATACACCAAAGGCTCCTGCTACGATGTGCTCGAACGGTGTAAAACGATCTTCCTGAACAACAGGACGACGCCGCTAACCGAAGGCGCAAAAGACGAGGTCACGCGCCAGGTAAGCGCTTTCGCTTCCGAGGGGTACCGGGTGCTCGCCATGGCCTCTAGGCAGCTACCAAGTGGTACACCAGTGAGTTCCCAGGAGGTCGAGAAGGAGATGACCTTCCTGGGCCTAGCCGCTCTCCGCGACCCGCCCAGGCCGAAGGCTGAGGCGACAGTCCGCGAGGCAAGGCGAGCGGGAGTCAGGGTCGTAATGATCACTGGTGACCACGAACTCACCGCCGAAGCTGTCGCCAAGAAGGTTGGCATCATAACCGAGGTCGGCCACAGAGCCGTTACTGGTGCCGAGCTGAACCGGATGACAGACGAGGAACTGGCTCACGTCTTCGAAAGCCCCGAAGTAATTTTCGCCCGCACCACGCCGGAACACAAGCTCAGGTTGGTGAGGGTGTTGATGACCGAAGGCGAGATCGTCGCTGTCACTGGGGATGGAGTGAACGATTCGCCCGCCCTCATCGAAGCGAATGTCGGCATCGCCATGGGTGTGGGGGGTACGGACGTCGCCAGGGAGTCCGCCGACATGGTCCTCCTCGACAACGACTTCACCTCCATCGTCGAGGGGGTCAGGCTCGGCAGAGCCATATTCGACAACCTCCGCAAGTTCGTCTACTACGTTTACACTCACAACTTCGCGGAACTCGCCACATTCGTCGCCTTCATCATTCTCGGCGTGCCCCTGCCCCTCCTAGTCGTTCAAGTCCTCGCCATCGACCTCATCCTCGAGATACCGGTCTCCCTCGCCCTCATCACGGAGTCGCCGGAGCCGGACGTGATGGAGAGGTCACCGAGGGCGAGGAAGATCAGGCTTATGGACGCTGTGACTTTATCGAGGGCAGCCTTCATCGGCGTGGTCATCGGAGTCGCCTCGATGTTCGTCGCCTTTGGCCTGTGGGAAGAGGGCGGATGGCGTTTCGGGGCAAACTCGATAGCCGACCCGACCCTTTATGCTCTGGGCACGACCGCCGTTATGGTGGGCATAATGGCTGGTCAACTCGGAAACTTGCTCTCGACCCGAACCGGGCTACACCCCGTCCTCTCCTCGAACCCTGTGAGGAATAAATGGATCCTCGTCGGCGTCCTGGCACAGCTAGCTATGATGGCGCTTATAGTCTACGCGCCGTTCCTTCAGCAGGTCTTCGGTACAGCATCTCTGACGGTGACGGACTGGCTGGTCCTCTACACACTAGCACCCGTTGTGCTCGTGATAGCGGAAACAGTGAAAAAAATTGTAGTGACAATAAGAACCACATGAGCAACTCGTAAGATAGGGAGCTCACCATCACAAACCGAATCCATATTGAACTCATGTGTAAGATTGAACGTGCCCTGAACCCTGAAACAACTCCTAAAACGGTCCCGTTAATCGATTCTATTTAGTGGACTGGGCGGGATTTGAACCCGCGACTTCCGCCCTGCCAAGGCGGCGATCGTACCAACTGATCTACCAGCCCGCGCGGAGAACATCGAGGGCAGTGGCGTAAAAATCTTCCCCTCAGCATTTAAACCACGACGCGAACCACTCTACGCAATGCGTACGAGCGAGACCTTCGTGGCGAAGGGGCACCCGAACATCAGGGCCACCCACAGGACGACGCTTATGATAACGACAGAACGGATCCTGACCACAAAAGCCGACTGCATCGTCGCCGTCGCATCAGAAAAGAGACTAAGGGAGCTCGACTCGGGTACGAAGGATGCGATCCGCAGGCGAGATGCGACGATCCGGCTCACGCTTGAGGTCGATGGCCTCGTCTTCGAGGTCACAGGCAGGGGGGATCAGGGGCTCACGCTCAGCCACCCGACGGACATGGTGGTACGAAAGAGCCACTACATCTGCGACAGGACGCTCATGATCGGCGCCGACAGGGCAGCATGCGACATCCCGCCGCAGATCGTGCGGACGCTACGGAATAGAGAACAGTCAGTCAACATCTCATTGCTCGTAGAAACAGGGTAAAATATCTGATATCGAGTTTAAAAATTGAATCTGATGATTTCAATGCGGTGTCATTTAGAATTTCTATAACTACAAAGAGGAAAGGAGAGTAAACGGATTCTATTGTGACACAGAAATAGCTATTATTCTCAAAATTACTGTCTCCCTACTGAAATGTGACACCTTGAGGTCACACTCATTGATAAGGGTTATATACCGACAATGATCATCTAGGTCCGGCGAATCGCATGGGCGAGAATAAGGGCCTCGTTAGGACGCCTGGAAGGATCACCAAGGATCAGTATCAGTTTCTGGCGGGGCTGGTCACCGAGGGGCGCTTCGGCTCGGTGAGCGAAGCCGTAAGGGCGGCCATAGACCGTTTCGGCGAGCGGGCTTCATCGCACGGCGGGACGTTCCTCATCGGCGAGGCGCTCGTCGGGGAGGGGAACGAGGTGGCCCATATCGACCTCCTCATCGGAGAGAAGTCGGGACCCGTCGGGCTCGCCTTCGCCCAGTCCATGAGCAACCTGTCGGCCGGGCACACGCCGCTCCTCGCCGTCATCAGGCCGAACCTGCCGCCCAAGCCGTTCACGGTAATCGTCCCCAAGGTGACGGTGAAGAACATGGAGGACGCCGGGAAGATCTTCGGCCCCGCGCAGGCGGCCGTGGCTAAGGCCGTCGCGGACGCCGTGGAGGACGATATCATCCCCCCGAACGTCGTCGACGACTGGGTCGCCGTCGTCAGCGTGTTCATACACCCGAAGGCCCAGGACGAGAGGCGGATCTACCAGTACAACTACACCGCGACGAAGCTCGCTCTCAGCCGAGCCCTCGAAGGGTATCCCTCGATGGAGAAGCTGATGTACGAGAAGGACCGCGCCCGCCACCCGTTCCTGAGCTTCAGGACGCCGAGGCTCTGGCGGCCCCCGTACCTGCAGATCGCCCTCGACGCCCCGAACATCGAGGCGGTCTGCCGCGTCGTGTCGGCGATACCCAAGAGCGACAGCGTCATCCTCGAGGCTGGGACCCCTCTCATCAAACGGTACGGTGTCGGTGTCATCCGAGAGCTCAGGAAGGTCTCCGGGGACAGCTTCGTCATCGCGGACCTCAAGACTATGGACGTGGGCAAGGTCGAGGTGGACATCGCCTTCGACGAGACGGCGGACGCCGTCTGCGCCGCGGGCGCCGCCTCGAACGAGACGCTCAACGACTTCATCTACGAGGCGCGCCGCATGGGCATCTACTCCTTCGTCGACCTCATGGAGGTCGCGGACCCGGTGGGCAAACTCAGGGTGCTCGAACGCCTGCCGAACGGCGTGATACTCCACAGGGCGATAGACGTCGAGCAGAAGGGTGGGGCGCCCAGGTGGGGCTACATCGGAGAGATCAGGGAGGCGTTCAAGGGGAAGAAGCTGCTCATTGCCGTCGCTGGGGGCATCGTGCCGAGCACCGCGAAGGTCGCCCTCGACGCCGGCGCGGACATCCTCATCGTGGGGCGATACATAACCCAATCGAAGGACGTGGAGCGTGCCGTCAAGGAGTTCCTGCCGTACGTGAAGGAGGACGTCGACCTGCTCAGGGTCCACGTCGAGTAGAAACGTGCGAGAAATGCAGATAAGCCTCGGCTCCTACAGAGGCATGAGCTCGCGACTTGAAGAGAAGGGCCGCATTATTACTCCTGATCGTCATCGCCGTGGCCACGACGTGGCCGGCGGTCAGAAGTCAACAGGTGGCGAGGTACCGCTACGTTTCCTCGTACTCCTTCGAGAACAGGGGCGACGGCCCGATTCTCCTCACCGAGGATGACATGACGATCCCCCTGTTCATGAACGACCAATGGCAGAGCGTGACGATCAGCAAGGCGACGGCGGACGTTGTGCGCGAGCACGTGGACGCGGATGGGAACAGGATTGCGGTGATAAACCTGACGGTGATTCCGCCGCACGCCGCGATCAATTTCTCGATCACGTACGGTGTCGAGGCATCCGACCGACCCAAGCCCAGCATAGACCCTGCGAAGGCAGGCTCCCTGTCGGACATACCTCCCGATCTTGTAGACAAGTTCAGCGTCGAGTCGGAGACCTTCACGACGAGAAGCCAGGAGATACTGGCGTTGGCGCTGGCGCTGTCCGCCAACGAGAGCACGGTCCTCGAGAAGGTCACCAGCATCATGGACTGGCTGGTGGACAACATATCCTACGGCAATTTCGAGATCCCCCGGTACCCGAACGAGACCATCGCGCAGGGAGCGGGGGACTGCGACGACCAGGCGATACTGCTCGTGACGATGTGCCGAGCCCTGGGGATCCCCTCCATCCTCCAGGTCGGCGTGCTGTTCAGCACCGGAATAGAAGGCGAGAAGACGTCGTGGAGTGGCCACCTCACCTCTTCGCAGAAGGGCATCGGCTGGCACGGCTGGGCGTCGGTGTACGTTCCCCCGTGGGGCTGGATCCCAATCGACATGACGCTGGTGAAGTCCCAGGACACGCTGTCCATGATCAGGCAAGCCCCAGAATATGGCAGCGACATCGTCGTCGCCTTCAACGTTTCGACGCAGGCGTACGTCGGGGACTCGAGGCGATCGATGGAGCGGCTGATCTCCAGCGAACTGTACGTCAGTTCTTCTGATGTGGGAGCCAGCGTAGTTCAGAGCGGCGGAGCATTGACGGAGATGTACGCGTTGGGCGTCACCGTCGTCGCAGCTGTGGTGATCGTGATCGTCGTCCTGGCAAGACGCGGGAAGAACGGATAGTATACGTCGTCCGAAGATCATCGTTCGAGTTCGGAGGATCGCTTGAAATGCACGAGACACGAGCATCAAGTTGGTAGGTTTCGTATCGCGCCCATTTTGATCCTCGAGAGGCATCAGTTACTCACACGGGTCCATCGCGCTAGCGATCGTTCCACTTCTGATGTGCGGCTTTTCTGATGTGATTCAAATAGATGAAGAACGAAGCTGCGATCGACATGGCCACCATTCCCGAGAACATATACAGCGCCCTGGGCGGTTCCCCGTCGCCGAGGATCGACGTCGCGCGCGTAGATGCCGTCATTCGATGATTTCTTTGGGCTGCCTGCTGAACCTGCGATCAAGATAAAGAATATATATAACAATGTTACATGTATCGATGATATTCATGTTCGGACATGAACGGGGCCATTGCAGACGGGGAGAGTGCCCAAGGGAACACCATCATTTCCCGGAGCGCGGCTGGATCCAGTTCCTGTTCCTCAGGATCCTCTACGAGCAGCCGATGCACGGCTATCAGCTCAAGGACGATCTCGAGCGCCGTGGTTTCGTTCCGTCGGGTCGGCTCGAATCGGGGTCCGTCTACACGATCCTGAGGAGGATGGAGCACAGGGGACTCGTGACGTCCGAATGGGAAAGGGATGGGGCGGGACCCGACAAACGCACATACGTGGTCACCGAGGAGGGCAAAGAGATCCTGAGGTTCGGTCTCGAGTCCATCCTGCGGCGCAAGGCTCTGATCGACGACCTGGCCGCTTTCTACCAGAAAAACTTTCTGGGCGACGAGGGCCGAGGTCACGGTCCGGAACATGAAGAATCGATCGGCGGGAGGTGAAAACAGGTTGTGTGAAGCAGGCGAGCAGGGGAGGCCCCCTCATGGGCGATTCCACCACTGGCCATGGCGCTATCCGACGGCGTTCATGACGCTGGAGGAGGAGATCGAGATGCTGGAGAAGGCGAAGGGGGCGCTGGAAAACCAGCTGAGTAACATCAACGCGCGGCTTGAAAAGCTGAAGGCGTGATCGACCACCCTTTTTCTACTTTATTTCAGATGGCATCGGCATGAATCCGACATCTATTTAGGACATACGCGAAAGATTTCTGAGAAAAGAGAGATCGATTGTTCACTCCATCTATCCCTTAAAATTAATTTCCCAGACAATAATCTTATCCTCACTTCCCGCTAATTGTTGATCGTGAAGTTGAATGGTTGACCTAGCGTTGCTCCAGTCCATCTCCTATATGGCTGGGGCGTTGGGAGTATGTGTAGCCGCAATCTACTATGTTGTCACCCTCAGAATAAGCCTGAGGAACCAGCAACTCAGCCTGAAGACACAGGAACACACTCTTGAGGCCAGGCAGACACAGCTCACGATGCAGCTCTACGAGAAGATGAGCACAAAGGAGTACCTGGATAGCTTCGTGGAAATACTCAATCAATGGAGCTGGAAGGATTACGAGGACTTCCAGAGTAAATACGGGGAAGAAAGCGGCTCCGGGAATTGGATTAAGTTTAGCACCGTCACTATGGCTTGGGAGCAGATCGGTATTCTGATGAAGTATAGGTCATTTGACCCCAACATGCTTTTTGATCAGTGGGGTGGTTTCTTCACAAGATTCTGGGAGAAGATCGAGCCAATCGTTATTGAGATTAATATGGGGAGAGAGGGTGGAGGCGGGTACCTCGAATATGCTGAGGACCTCTACTACTTCTTTAAAGAGTCTAGCCTCAGGGATCGTGTTGACTTCAGGGTGAGGGAGCAGGCTAGGCAGGAAAAACGGATGAGTCTTGGGTTGAAGCCTCGCCCAGCATACAAAAAGGCTCCATAGCCTTATCCTCACTTCTACCTGATTGTTACCGTGGTTGTATGGTTGATGCGCAGACGATTGGAGTATTGGTTACAGCAGCGAGCGTCAGCGTAGCAGCGATCTACTACGCGTTCACACTGAGAATCAGCATGAAGAACCAGGAACTGTCTTTAAAGGCCCTCGAGCAATCTGCCAAGGCTCAGGAGCTAAACCTAAAGACCCAAGAACTTGCCCTCAAGACCCAGCAGCAGAACCTCGAGACCCGACAGGCTCAGCTGTTCATGCAGATATTCCTCGTGAACCAGAGTAAGGAACTGGCAGAGTCTTTTGTCAAACTGTGTTCTATGGACCTAAGCGACGCGAAGGGAATCGTTGAGAGGGGGTGGGTGAGGGGTGAAGCTGAGATGCATGAGCTGATGAAGTTGGTTGCTGTAATTGCTACACACTATGAAGGTATAGGGCTCTACGCGAGGAAGGGCCTAATAGATCTCGACATGGTCAAGGAGCTTCTGTCGGGTGACGTCATCACGATGTGGGAGAAGCTCAGGCTCTTGATGATGGAGTTAAGGAAGACCACTCCTTTCGCGGTGGAGAACTTTGAGTGGTTGTATGAGAGATTGAAGTCTATGCAGATTCAGCCATCGGCTTTGATTCAGTAGTAAGCGGGTACTCCATAGCCTTATCCTCTCTTTTTCACTGATTCTTACACGGTGACATGTTATATGGTTGATCTAGCCGAGATCCAGGCCGCCTACTACATGGTGGCGGCGACGGGAGTACTCGTAGCAGCGATATACTACGTCTACAACATGAGGATAAGCCAGAAGAATCAACAGCTCGCCCTGAAGACGCAGGAGCTCTCACTGAAGGCTCAGCAGCAGAACATTGAGACAAGGCAAGCCCAGCTATTCATGGGAATATACCAAGCCTTTTACTCGCCGGCATTTCAGGAGAACGATCGCATCCTCATCAACAAAGAGTTACGGAATCTCGATGACTATAGGCAAATGTATAAGAATAAGAAAACATGGACCGCGTTCATGATCTGGTACGCCTACTACGAGGGAATAGGCGTCCTTGTGAGGGAGAAGCTGGTGGACATTCGGCTTGTGGCGGAGCTGATGTCTGGGCCGGTGCGTTGGTTCTGGGAGCGCTATAGACCCATGGTACTAGAGTGCAGGAGGGAGCTGGGGTTCCCGAGGATGATGATTGAGGTTGAGTACCTGTACAATTCTTTGAATGAGTATGCTGCAAGTCACCCTGAGCTGCAGGTTGCTACCCCCAAAGTATGATCAAAAACCAGTGCTTTACAGAATTGCCTTCTCCATAATCTTATCCCCAAACCCAAACCCATAATTTTATCCTCGCTTCTCTCTAATTCATTCTCGTGAACGTTTATGGTTAGTTTTGAAGAGATTCAGGCCGCCTACTACATGGTGGCCGCGACTGGAGTCCTAGTAGCAGCAGTCTACTACGTATACAACATGAGAACAACGCTCCAAACCAGACAAGCCCAACTCTTCATGCAGCTCTACAGCCGTTGGCAGGAGAAGGAGTTCAACGAGTCGAAGCACTTCGTCATCACCTGCGACGTGAAGAGCTACGAGGACTACGAGAAGATATTCAAAGACGAGGAGAAGGCATCCGCCTTCAGGGTGGTGGGCACCTTCATTGAGGGGCTCGGGGTGCTCGTGAAGCGAGGCCTCGTGGACAAGGGCTTTGTGGACGACATGATGTCCGGGGACATCATCGGGTTCTGGGAGAAGTATGGTAATTTCGTGAAGGAGGAGAGGAGGAGGATGAATTATCCGCAGGCGCTGGAGTGGGCCGAGTACCTCTATAACGAGGTCAAGCCTCTCTCCCTGAAACAGCACCCTGAACTGAAGAAGGGATTAACCCAGTGGATTTAACTCCTTTTCACTTGTTTTCCCTATAATCTTATCTACAGTTCCAGCTGCTAGTTAAACTGGTGAAATTGTGAATGGTTGATCTGGTTGTGTTACAGTCGGTGTCGTATGTTGCAGTTGCGATTGGCGTAGTGCTGGCGGCCTTGAACTACATCGTGACGAGCATACGTGAAGATAGGAGGAGCAAGCAGAACCTCGAAACCAGGCAGGCCCAGCTCTTCATGCAGCTATATCAGTCAGCCACGAACCCTGAGCTCAATGAAGCCGAGTTCATGCTCTACGACATCGAGTTCAAGGATCTGGACGACTGGAATGCGTTGCTGAAGGATAAGGAGAAATACAAAGCGTGGATGATTTATGGTTCTTGTTTAGAGGGGATAGGTGTTTTAGTCAGGGAGAATCTCATCGACATACGCCTGCCAGCTCTGCTGATGTCTGGCGATATCACCTGGTTCTGGGAGCGCTATAAACCTGGAATATCGGATTGTCGAAGCAAGAGGAATTGGCCAAGATTTCTGATCGAGACAGAATACCTCTATGATAGGGTAAAGGACTATGGGCGAGAACACCCGGAGCTCCAGATTGCCTCACCCTCAATAACATAATCTTATCCTCAGCTCCACCCGATACTAAGTCGGTTGTTCAAGATGGATGCTCAGACGATCGGAGTATTGGTAGCCGCTGTGAGTGTCGTGATCGGGGTAGCGTACAACAGCTACTCCATCCACAACTCCAACAAGACCAGACAAGCCCAGATATACATGGGAATCTGGGCTAAGATGAACTCGGCAGAGGCTTCAGAAGCATGGATGGAATGGGAAAATGCAAAAGTGGATAACATCGGGGACTGGAATAACCTGATGAAGGACAGGAAGATGAACGCGTCATGGTTTATGTGGATAAGCATCTTCGAGGGCGTGGCTGTTTTTGTTCGTGAGGGTTTAGTGGATATCCGTCTCGTTGCCAGGGACATGGGGAATACGTTTGTGTTCTGGTGGAGGAGGTACGAGCAGATATTCAAACAGTTAAGGATCGAACAAAATTATCCGAGGTACATGATTGAGGCTGAGTGGCTTTACGATAGGATGATCGAGTTTGGGAAACAGCACCCAGAGTTCCACATCACTTAACATCCATGATCTTATCCTCAGTTCCACCTGCTATTTACTGTGAACTTGAATGGTTGATCTGGCTGAAATTCAGTTCGCGTATTACATGTTGGCCGCGACGGGCGTGCTGGTCGCCGCGATCTACTACATCATCAGTCTGAGATACAACATGAAGGCGAGGGAAATGGAGATGTGCCAATTGTTCGCCTCACAATATATCTCGGAACAAGGCATGCAGAGATACGCTACCATGATGACAATGGAGTGGAAAGATCACGAGGACTTCATGAAGAAGTATGGGTACTCGAACCCCGAGATGTTCGGTAAATGGGTTTCACAGTTCTTCGTGTTGGAGACGATGGGGATTCTGATAAAAAGTGGAGTTGTCAACGCTGAAAAAATGTATTACATAGGTGGCTTCGGTGGCATATGGATGTGGGAGAAGTACAAGGACATTATTCAGGGTCGGAGAGGCATCGCCTGGGGGCATGATTACATGATTAACGCCGAGTATTGCTCCAAAGAGATGGTTAAGATCAAGACGAAGCACGATGCGAGCTTCAGAGAATAAACTGGAGAACTATCGAAGGACCCGGAAACTCTGAATTGATCCACGCCCGCTAACCCCCTTTCTTTATTCCCCACTTCCCTATAGAGAATAGGGAAGTGAACATCTCAATTCTCTCTGTGGCATTACGATCAGCCCAGCTTGGGAGATCGGAAACCTATTTATTGGAGTGGTATGAAAGTTATACTGATGAGCAAGATGGATGAAGAGCCCGAGATCGCCGTAGTGGGAACGAAAGGCCAGATAGTCATACCTCAGCAACTTCGGGACGACCTGGACATAAAGCCGAAGACCAGGCTGGCCCTGTACAGGAGGGGAGACAAAATAGTGGTAACCAAGCTCAAGGTCCCGCCGTTGGCTGAGGATCTCAGGGAGTTCCTCAGGGAGATAGACGAGGGGCGCAAGGATAGTAAGCGACCAACTGAGCGGGAGATACTGGAGGAGATCCGGGCCTATCGAAGCGAGAGACGAAAGACGTAGGGCGCATGAGAATTTGCGCGTCGTCCTTGATACGAACGTTCTGGTCTCGGCTCTGGTTGGCCATGGAAAACCAAGGCGTCTGCTGACCAAACTATTCGAAGGACATGAGATAGTCTCCTCGAAGCAGATGCTGGCCGAGCTAGGGGATGTTCTGTCTAGGAGAAAATTCGGATTCACGAGGCATCAGATCGATGAGTTCCTGCTGATAATGGTCAAAGGGTCCATTTTAGCCACAATCGTGGAATGCCCAAAGATCATCGAGGAAGATCCGGATGATGACGTGGTTCTCGCCACGGCCTTGGAGGGAAGGGCCGAGTTTCTTGTTTCAGGCGACAAGCATTTGCTGAGTTTGAGGGAATTTAGGGGAATCAGGATAGTGACCGTCAGGGAGATGCTGGAGACCCTACGAGACGATTAGCTCATTGAGAAGCACAAGAAATTCGATTACGGCATCAGGGTCCGTGTAGTGCGCGTGGATCCCCATAACCTTATCCCAAGTTCCATCTGCTAGTTTTTTGTGAACGTTTATGGTTAGTTTTGAGGAGATTCAGACCGCCTATTACATGGTGGCCGCGACGGGCGTATTGGTCGCTGTAATCTACTATATCATCAATCTGAGGTACAACATGAAGGAGAAGGAGATGGAGATAAGCCGAATTTTCACCTCAGATTATACCTCGGATCAAGGGGGTTACTTGAAACCCGAGATCTTCGGCAAATGGGATTCAATGTTCTTCATCTACGAAACGTGATCCTCCAATGTCTAAATCCGTATGCGTCAGAAAGGTAGCGATGTACATTGAATGAAGGGGCGAACCTAAAGCGATAAAAATCGGACGGAGACAGTTTAGAGCATGCCCATCCCCGAGTTCATCACGGCGAGGAAAAGCGTCAGGGCATTCTCACACGAGGAGCTGCCGGACGGCATGGTCGAGCTGCTCGTCGAGGCGGCATGCCATGCGCCGAGCGCGGGCAACCTGCAGCCCTGGGAGTTCGTCGTCGTGCGAAGTGGCGAGAACAAGCGCAGGCTCGTCGAGGCGGCGCAGGGCCAAACGTTCATCGCGGAGGCCCCCGTCGTCTTCGTCGTCTGCGCGGACCCCAACCGTTCGAGGCCCAGGTACGGAAAGCGCGGCGTCGAGCTCTACTGCATCCAGGACACGGCCGCCGCCGTACAGAACCTCCTGCTCACGGCGACCGCCAACGGGCTCGGAAGCTGCTGGATCGGCGCCTTCGACGAGACCAAGGCGGCGGAGGCCATCGGCGCGCAGGAGGGCGTCAGGCCGGTCGCGATGGTTCCCGTGGGATTCCCTGCCGAGTCCCCGCGCCGACGCCCGAGGAGGCCGCTGGCAGAGGTAATCCACAGAGAGAAGTTCTGAGCACCCCCACAACATTTCACCACGCCTTTCAGCCCGGACGAACCGAATCGCGAAGGCGCCGTCCACGCAATCCGTGACACCGGCCCACAGCTCTCAATATCATCCCACACGCAGCACACTGAATCGGAGTCGAGCGGAACAGTAGCCACACAGTAGCTGAACAGCTGCTGAACAGTACCCTCAAACCGCAGAAACAAACAGAAAAAACAACCGGAATCCAAAAAGGAACAGGAAAAACAAACACACGGAAACACCGAGAAAAGAAAAGCCGAGGGTCGCACATCCCAACGCACACAGGCGACGACATCATGCATAACGTTATATGCCGGGCGCGCGACGGATAGGCTCAATTCACGACGATTTTTAACACTCCAAGGGCGAAAGGTTTGGCTCAGGGGATCAGGAACGGGCTGAGCAAGGCGCGGAGCTTCGTCGCCCGACAGCAGGGGCCGTTCAAGGTGAACCTCGTCCGCGCCTCGATCCAGAACTTCCTGACGTCGCTGACGACGCAGTACCAGCCCATCTACACGATCGCCCTCGGCGCCTCAGCCCTACAGCTCGGCGTCGTCAACGGCATCGGCGGACTCGCCGCGGCCGGGATCTCAGCCCCCATCGGCTGGCTCACGGGAAAGTACGGGATAAAGAGGATGTACCTGCTCGCCACGCCGCTGATGGCGCTGGGGGCGCTACTCTTCGCGATATCCCCGAGCTGGGCGTGGATCATCCCCGCCGTGTTCGTCGCCTCGCTCTCGCTGAGGATGATGCAGACCGCCTGCTCGATGGTGTGCGGGAGCTACCTGAGAGGCGAGGAGCGGGCCACCGGGATGCAGCTGTGCGACACCCTCTCGTCCATCCCGCGCATCACGGCTCCGCTGATCGCGGCCATCGTCATAACGCAGTTCGGGGGGCTCAACCAGGACGGGATCCGTCCGCTGTACTACGTGCAGGCGATCGGGTTGCTGGCCATCCTCGTGCTGGTCATGACCAAATTCGAGGACCCGCTCAGAAAAAGCGTAGATAAGGCAACGGGATTCGCAGAAGGGATCCATGACGTCCTAAAGAATGGAACCAGGGTGAAGACCTGGACCGTCTTCATCGTCCTGTCGACGACGTCGATGTTCCTGAGCTCCACGTACCTCAGCGTTTTCGCCGCGGAGGTCAAGTCAGCCGACCAGTTCGTGATCGGTGGCATGGCGACCGCATCGGTGCTGCTGCCCCTCGCGCTCTCGCTCCCCGTAGGAAGGCTGGCGGACACGATCGGCAGGAAGAGGGTGATCCTGTTGCTTGGACCCCTCAATTCGCTGTCGTTCGTGCTCCTCATCCTGGCGCAGGGCCCCACGTGGATCCTCGTGTCGGGTGTTTTTCAAGGATTCGCGATGCTCATCTTCGTGACGGAGAGCGCCATGTCGGCGGAGCTCGTCCCCCTCCAGCTCATCGGAAGCTGGTTCGGGTTCCTGGGTTTCTTCAGGGGAATTTCTGCGGTGATCGGGCCGTTTCTAGGCGGAGTGATCTGGGACGGCTTCGGCCCGTATCATGTGATGTTCTCCCTCATCGTCCTAGAGGCCTCCAAGTTCATCCTCCTCTTATTGGCGATTCCTGAGACGCTGAAAAGGAACTAGATTTCGGTTTTTTTTGTTATGCTTCGCGGTGTTCTTGGACAATCTGCACAGTGATGGTCTGTAATTCATTGCGAGCAATCTTGAAGCGCTATCAACAACATCATGTATATATGAACAAGCGGAAAAAAACAATTAACAGACGACGTCGATTCGCCGATCAGGGGGTATTCTGTGCGCTTCGAAAGCCGCGTCCTGGAGACAGTCCAGCGCACCTACGATGTGCGGAGCTTCAGGTTCGAGAGGTCGGATGGATTCAATTTCGTACCTGGACAGTACATGTACGTCACCCTGAAGAGGGATGGAAAGGAGCTGGAAAAGCACTTCACCATCTCCAGCAGCCCGACCGAGCCATCGCATCTTGAGCTGACCAAGAGGCTGACGGGGCACGAGTACTCGAACGCGCTCGTAGCGCTGAAGCCGGGCGACATCGTGACGATAGACGCGCCCCACGGAGATTTCACGTTCATCGGCGAGCACGAAAGGGTCGCCATGCTCTCAGGGGGAATTGGGATAACGCCTCTCCGCAGCATGATCCGATACGCGACGGACAAAGGGCTGACGACGAACATAACGCTGCTCTACTCGAACCACTCGGACGACGACATCGTTTTCGGCGACGAGCTGGACGAGATGGCGAGACACAATGCGAACCTCAAGGTCGTGAACACGATAACCAGTCCCAGCGCAAAATGGAACGGCCCCGTGGGGCGAATAGACGGCGAGATGTTGCGAAGGGAGATGCCCGACTATTCGAACCGCGTCGCGTACGTGTCCGGCCCCTCCAGGATGGTGAACGACATAACAGACATGCTGAGGAAAGAGCTGAAGATGCCAAAGGACCAAATAAAAAAGGAATATTTTCCAGGATATGACTAGAATTAGTCTGAATGACCCTCATCAACGTTAGAAGTAAAGGCTCTTAAAAGGATGATAAACAGCAGAATATTTCCCGAAATTTCGAATACACGAAATCAACGTCAGATTCGAAGACCGCCTTTAACGACGTAGATGAGGCCCACAGCCAGATCCTTGGCGCCGTAACATATCCGCAGCTGTCCCTTTGGATTCAAAATAGGCATCTTCTCGACGAGGCCGGCCTCGAAAAGGACTCGAATGTGCTTTTCAATGGTCGAGCGCGGGAACCCCATCTCACGGGCGATACCTTTGGATTCGATATCGTCTTTTTAGTGCATATACCCCTATATTGAGAACATTAGGTTGAGGGAAACTCGTATATATTAACATTGATATTTAATTGGAATATCTGAATTAATATGATATGTATGTGTAGAATATTTTTATATTTTTTATTGAAGATATGTATAATAGTTATAAATTAGAAATATTATTATGAAGTTGGAAATATAATTTATATATGAGTGGTTAAGCCATTATGATGCAGGTGTTTAGAAGAGTTGAGACCTCTATGGAAACAATTAAATTGACGGATAAAGAATGCCTCAAAGCGTTGTATGAACCACTCACGACTGTAAAAAATGGCTCTCAGAACAAAAATGTAAATGATAAAATTTTGAAATCAGAGAAAGATTGCATCATAAGATATTATAAACCATTATAAAAAAAACAAGTTGATTGAATAGTAATAATGTATAAGTTGCTTTTGATTTCGTGCATCGATAAAATATTCTTCAGGCTCCGAGTTTAGGCCTGCCCATCATGTCACCCTGGCGCCGTTCGGTAGCCCCCTGTCGGTCGTAAGGAGTGCAAGCTTGTCTTCGAACTCCGCGGCGAGGAGCATTCCGTACGACATCTGCCCGAAGATCTTCGCGGGCTTGAGGTTCGTGAGGATGGCCAGGACCTTCCCCTTCAGCTCGTCGGCCGTGTAGTAGCCCACGAGGCCGGTTACGATCTGGCGCATCTCGCCGCCCATGTCCACCTGGAGCCTGTACAGCTTGTCGGAGCCGGGTATGTGCTCGACCTTGGCGACGGTCCCGATGCGGATGTCCAGCCTCTTGAAGTCCTTCATCGTCACCTCTTCGCTCATGGATGACATCTTCCAGCAATAACCCCCTTCATCTTATTAACCTATCAGCCCTCCAGGAACCGCGCGAATAGGAGTGCGTACATCTTCGAGACCTGGGGAAGCCAGTCTACGGGCACGTACTCGTTCGGCTGATGCGTGTTGCCCCGCCGCGGTCCCAGATGGAGACATGGTATCCCCGCCTCGCCCGCGAAGACGTTGGCGTCGGTGATGCCCGAGACATAATCATAGATAGGTTCGACCCCTCTTACTTCCCTGTAGACTTCATGGAAATCCTTCATAATTGGCTCGTCCTCTCTCAGTATGAAGGGCTCATAGCGCGGCGGCTTCGTTCCCACCTCAACCTCGGCCTTCAGGTTCAGAGACTTGATCAGGTCCTCGAGGTCATGCGCTGCGCTCTCCGTAGATTCGCCTGGGACCAGCAGTCTATTCACCTCGAATCGGCATCTGTCTGGGACCACCACGGAGTATACCTTGTACCCTCCCTCGATTTTTAGCGTGCAGTGGTTACCCACCCCGAATTTTGGATGCCTCCGCATCTTCATCCTGTCTAGCGAGGAGATTATCCTGGCGGCTTCCTCGATCGCGTTGATTCCAAGGTTCGGAGCGAACCCGTGGGCCGCTCGCCCCTTCACCGTCACGTCGTACAGGATCTTCCCTGTTATGCCGAGGGGGATAGGCTTGCTCTCGTCGCCGGGGTACGGCTCGCCGAGCACGATCGCGTCGCACTTCGCGTAATCCGTCTTCAGCATCGCCCTCGCGCCCCTCGAGTGCGCCTCCTCGTCGATCACCCCCGAGAACATGAGTTCGCCATCGAAGGCGAGGTCGGCATCGATGAAGGCCTTGAAGGCGGTCAACCCGCAGGCGAAGCCGGCCTTCATGTCGCAGGCGCCGAGGCCGTGCAGCCTACCTTCCTTCAGCACCGGCGTGAACGGATCGGTCTCCCACCCCTCGCACACGGGGACCGTGTCGGTGTGGCCGTTGAACATTAGCCGCCTCCCCTTTCTTCGCCCCTTCATCCTCGCGTAGACGTTGGGCCTGCCTGGCTCGACCTCGTGCGTTTCGACCGTGAGGCCTAGGGCCTCGAGTTCCCCGCGCAGGTAATCCGCGATCTCGTTTTCATGCCCGACGACCGAGTTGATCCTGATCATCTCCTCAAGCGTTTTCATCGTGAAGGAGTCGTCGAGCTTCGCAAGGACTTCTTGAACCATACGGTTCTCCTCGTTGAGGCACGTGCCTGCGCCTATAATCCTTCCTCAAGGATGATCGATGATGTTTCGAGAACACGTGTGAAGCTGTAATGTTAATGAACTTCGGGCGCGAGTTTCTTTTTCAAAAATTTATATCCGACATTGGATGAGCGTTTGAGCGACTTGCATGAGTTCGAAGGTTTTGTACGATGTGAAGGGTCCGAAGGGCCTTTTCGAGATGACGTGGGCGGAGGTTTCCGACGCCCTGAAGAAGACGGACATCGTCATCGTCCCCGTGGGCTCGACGGAGCAGCACGGGCCACACCTTCCCCTCGGATCGGATTCGATCCAGGCCACCGACATGTCGAAGAGGGTCGTCGAGAAGCTCGGCAGGGAGGGCATAACGGTCGTCTCGGCGCCGACCATCCCGTTCGGGGTGAGCTACCATCATATGAAGTTCCCCGGAACGATATCCATAAGCTCGTCCGTGCTTTCGGCGCTCATCAAGGAGATCTGTAAGAGCCTCTACACCCACGGGTTCAGGAAGTTCGTGCTCCTGCTGGCGCACGGGGGTAACCTGCAGACGCTGAAGCTGGTCGCCCAGGACCTCGTGCTGGAGCTGCCCGGCGCGTCGATCCTAGTGCCCGACTGGCTGCCCATCATGGGGGCGAAATACCCCGAGATCCTCAGGTCGGACAGGCCGAAGGACGAGCACCACTCGGGCGAGGGCGAGACGGCGAGGATGCTCGCCTCGACCCCTAACCTCGTGATGATGGAAAAGGCGAAGGCGTTCTACACCGACGAGAAGAACGACCCATACCGACGCCGACCGTACACGGGTTCCGGCGGATTGGAGGGCGGGATCTGGGACATGAAGGACATCACGCCCGTCGGTTCGATGGGCAATCCGCTGCTGGCCACGAAGGAGACCGGAGAGAAGCTTTACGCTGTCGTCGTCGACTGGCTCTGCCAAGTTATAAAGGCCGAATTCACCGCCAAAAAATAAAAACTACCTCCCTTTATAACGATCGACGTATCGATTTTTTTCATCGAGGAAAATTTTAGATACCGATGAAGATTAATACGCTGTAGTATGATGAACAAGCTCAAAGAGAAGCTGGGGAAGGGTCAGGTTGTCCTCGGCACGTTCCTCTTCACGCCAAGCCCGACGGTCACGGAGATTCTTGGATACGCGGGTTTCGACTTCGTCATCATCGACACGGAGCACGCGCCGTGCGGGCCGCTAGACGCGACGACCTTGGAGGACATCGTCAGATCCGCCGAAGTTTCGGACATCACTCCCCTGGTCAGGATCCCCGAGCAGTCTCGGATAATGACCCAGAAGGCCCTCGACTCGGGTGCCCTGGGGATCGTTGTTCCCGCCATCAGGACCAAGGACGACGTGATCCAGGCCGTGAAGGACGCGAAGTACCCGCCGGAAGGCCATCGCGGGAGCTGCTACCTGACGAGGGCGACCCGTTACTCATCCGCCTTCACCCCCGAATACTGGTCCGACGCGAATCGGAACACGATGGTGGTTCCCCTGATCGAGAACAGGGAGGCGGTCGAAAACATCGAGGACATCCTTTCGGTCAAGGGCGTGGACTTCGTCTTCTTCGGTTCCAGGGACTACTCGATGTCGATCGGACAGCCCACCGTCGATAACCCGGAGACCAAGAACGCGTTGAAGAACCTGGAGAACATCTGTAAAAGGAAAGGCGTGCACATGGCGAGCTTCCTCTATCCCCCCTTCGAGAATTCGGTGAAGAAGGCCCTCGATGAGGGAGCCCGGATCCTCGTCGTCGGAGGAGATGTAGCGCTACTCTACTACATCAGCAAGGAGATCGTGAAAATCGTACACAAAGAAACATGAGGCTCCTTCTTCGAAAGCCCCTTTCATCGTTGACTACTCCATCCACTTCGAATCCTCGAAGTCAGCGACGGCCAACGCTTCACTCTGCGCTTCGATGAGGCCCGAAACCCTGCACGCGTAGAGAAGCCCGTCGGCCGGCGCCTTCAACTGCTCCAATTCCTTCAGAGTGTAGGGGTCGTAGATGGTTCCGAGGACTTCCCCCTTGCTCACCTCCCTTGTATGCCGTCCGATCCCCACGTCCTCGGCCTCCATGTCGGACACGAGGTATCCGCCGACCGTTGCCCTGAGATGCGGTGCCCTCCTGAAGAAGAACTGTTTATCGGGTAACACGATCTCGCCCTCGATCATCTTGAGGTGGACCATCACGTTCCTCGCCCCCTGGACGCCGATGCTTTCGCAATTCGCCTCGAAGGCCTCCGAATGGCCTCCTCCCCCGATCTCCGGAACGATCCCCGGTATCCCGATGCTCTCCGCGTAGTCGGTGCAGGGCGAGAGGGCGCCCTTCGCGGAGCCCGATTCGCCGACAGGGTCGTGTATGATTCCCAGGCCGAAGACTCTTGAGAGCTCCATCGACTCTTCGCTGACCCTGTTGTACAGCATCTTCTTGAGCGCCATGCCGCGCATCTGGCCGTGGTAGTCCAGCACGTAGTTGCATTTCTTCAGTACCTCGTCCGTGATGATGGAGGCCATCTTCATGGTTAGTGAGACATCGGTCGACTCCATGCTGCCGAATAGGGGGGTGATCCGCTTCCCGGGGAAGACGCGGTTGAGGTTCGAGAAATCAACCGTCTCCTCGGGCGGGTCGGGCGTCTGCCGCGTCATGTGCGAAAAGACCAATGGGTTCGCCACGGGCACGGCGAGTATAGTCCCGCTGATCTCGTTCGGGTCGGTGTCGACCACTATCCGCCTGATTATCCTGTTGCTGTAGTACTCGGAGCCATGTATCGCGGCGAACAGCCCGAGCACCGGGCCATTCTGTTTGCCACGTATAACGTGGAGGGGAATTGACAGTTCGTTGCCGTCGAGGAGCTGGGCGACCCTCAGTCGGAAAAAGTGCCTGGTGCCGGGCTCCATATCCTTCCCATAGATTCTAAGGACCATCGCCGCTCGACCTCGATGTTTCAAGTAACTAGGGTTCTTCCTTTTCTATGGTCTTGAGCTGGGCCTTGTACATATCCGCGATCTCGTCGACGGTGGTCGCGTCCTCGGGCGACTTGTCCTCCCTCCACCGTCCGGTGAAGCGGGGAAACCGGATGGCGAGGCCGGAGTTGTCCCTGATCCGGTTGAATGCCGCCGTGTGGATGGGGCTCAGCGTGATCTCGTCCCCCAGCACCTCGATCACCTTGCTCGGGCTGAACCATACGTCGGCATCCAGAAAAGCGTCCACGCGGGGGTGCTTCTCCTCCCGTCTGTATTCATCCATCATCTTCGGCAGCTTCTCCAGCGCCTCGTCCGTGAAGCCGGAGCCTACCTTGCAGACCGTCCTGAACACATCCTCCTCCGGGTCATAGGCGGCAACCAACAACGCGCCATAGCTGCCGGCGCGCCTGCCGCGCCCGTAGAATGCGCCTACTACTACGAGGTCGACGGGCTCGACCATCTTGCTCTGGTAGCTCCGTTTCAGCTTGACCCAGAGCCACGAGCGGGCGCCCGCCCTGTACAGGGAATCGTCGGACGTGGACTTGACCACAAGCCCCTCGCACCCGTCGGCGATCGCCTCCTCGAAGAACCGCTCGATCTCGGCCGCATCGGGCGTCTCCAGCGCTTTCACCATGTGGAACCTGTCGGTCTCGTCGATTATCTTCTTCAGCCGCTTCCGGCGGATGGGATAGGGGTTGAGAGTCAGGTCCTCGTTGTCGGCGTAGAGGCACTCGAAGAGGAAGACGGCGACGGGGAACTTCTCCATCATCTCCTTTATGCCGTATTTCCGCCGGCGCTGCATCAGGGTCTGGAAGGGCCTCATCTCGTTGGTCTCTGGGTCGACGGCCACCGCCTCTCCCTCTATGATGGCTTCCTTGGCTTTGACCTGCCTCTTCGCCATCTCAACGGCTTCCGGATACATCGACGATATTTTCTCCAGCCGTCTAGAGAAGATCTGTACCCCGTCACCCTCTTTGTGTATCTGGAACCGCTCCCCGTCAAGCTTGAACTCGGCGGAGCAGTGGCCCCCCAACTTCTCGACGATCTCCTGGGGCGTCGAGAGCCGCTGGGCCAGCATCATCCGGATAGGTTTTCCGACGACGACCTTGACGTTCTCCAGCGCCTCCAGCCCGGACTTCGCGAGGGTCTGCGCTACGGACCCGAGGTCGCTCGTGAGGTTGTACGCCCTCTCCAGGAGGTCCCTGTTCTCCGCCGAGTCCGTGTAGGCTACGGCTAACGCGTCGAGGATCGTCATGTCGCCGACGCCGAGCCTCAGTGCGCCGACCACGGTCCGCGCGAGGTAGCGGGCCTCGAGCGGCGAGGCGTCGGCGAGCGCGCCCACGAGCCGATCCGTCTTCCTGCCGCTGCTCCCCTTCCCCGACTCCTGGGCGATCTGGTCGAACGTGTTGTACACCTCGGTGATCGTCAGCTGGGTTCCGCCGAGTTTACCCATCCGTTTGTCCTGGAGCGCCTTCTCGGCGGCGAAGCCTATATCCCCGGTCTGGTCCATGAGCTTCTCCACCGCCTCCTTCTTCATGCCGGACGCGCGCGCGATCGTATCGATGGCCATCTTCTCAGCCATGCCCACCTCCGGTTCCCCAGTCCAGTCGGGGTGGATCTTGCCCTGCGTGAGGTATATGACCTTCTCGATCTCCCCAGGATCGGCCCGGCGAAGCAGATCGGCCAGGATGTCGGTCATCTCGAGCCTCTTCGTCGTGGCCTCGAGCTTCTCATACGTCTCGACGAGGGTGGAGTATAACATCGAGAACCCTTGAAAGATCTAAATGCACGAGGTCTATAAAACTAATCCGAAGGGATCAGACCGTGTAGCTACACGCGTTCTTCTCGCTGATGCTCTCCGAGTCCCTCAGCACGTCGATGATGCAGTACTCGCCGGCACCACGCGTTATCATGTCGAAGACGCCGTCGACGCCAAGATGTCGCTCGAGGGACGTGAGCATCGTCGGAGGGAAGAGGTCGTTGCCCAGACCCGCCCATATGAGCTCCAGCCTCGGGAGCCGCAGGTGCCGAAGGGCGACGTAGGAGCGGTAGTGGGTGACCATGTCCACGTACTGCATCGACCACAGCCTCGCGAGCTCCTCGCAGCTGTCGATGCAATCGCGTCCGCCATTACAGTCGATGACACGCATGCCACTCTCCAGCTTATCCATGTGAGAATCGAGTATGTGCCGCCTGGTCTTCATGTACAGCGCGTCACCTCCCGAGTAGTCGTCGGCGTGCACGACCTCGTGCATCGCGCTGTACCTCTCGAGAGACTGGGGTAGCTCCGGGATGTCCAGGGGCCTGTCGCTGAAGGGAAGATCACTGTCGAGGATTATCGTCGAAGGCGGCTTGAAGGCGCCGTACTCCATCGCGTACACGCCCCTCCTCCTGTTCTTGAGCGGCCTCGCCAGAAAGTGGCCACCATTCCTCAGCCTTTCTCGCGTTTCATCCATGTTGGGGCATATGGGCAGGTCAAGTTTCCTCTGCGCGTCCGTCGCGAACTCGATCGCCTCAAGAACGAGCCTCTGGACGTCATTAGAGGTGAGCTCCCTCCGCCCAGTCAAGCCATATCTATGTTTAGAACGTGGAGTGAAATTTAAGTGAAGTGGTGTCAATCGAAGGTACAACTACAGAGACATCGACAACAATGGAGAGGACACGGCAACGGAAGAAGCAACTTCATCAATCGTGTATTCACGTCGTAATATAATATTGAGGCACATCAGCGGTATAATGATGAATAATATGATAACTTCAATTTTATTGAAATAGGATACGAATCCATGATGTGACAATAGATCCGAACACGATCTTGCGAATGCGAATTGTAAGTTGCGTTCGAGGAAAACGCTTTATCGGCGTCAAGAGGTATTATTTCGGGTTCACCGAATGGAGTTCGGAGCTCAGACGGAATACGGCCGGCTGAGGAAGGTGCTCATGCACCGGCCGAGCGAGGAGCTCAAGCGGATCACGCCGGGCAACAGGGACGCCTACCTCTTCAGGGACGTCGTCTACTGGAAGGGGTTCCAGCGGGAACACGACGAGTTCACGAGCGCCCTGCGCGCCGAGGGCGTCGAGGTCATCCTGCTGGAGAACCTCCTAGAGGAGAGGGACAGGGAGACGGCGTGGAGGCTGCCGAACCTCGTCTACACGCGCGACGTCTGCAGCGTCTCCTCCCTCGGAGCTATCTTGCTGCGCATGACCTACCAGGCAAGGTTCCCGGAGCCTCTCCTCGTCGGCAAGGCCATGAGGAAGCTGGGCATACCGATCGCCCTGAGCGTATCGCCGCCCGGGCTCGTCGAGGGCGGTGACTTCGTCTTCCTCGACAAACGGACGCTCATGATGGGTTTCGGCACGCGATCCAACGAGGCGGGGCTCGACATGGTGCGGAACCTCATGATGGGGAAGGCCATCAGGGAGTTCGTCGCCGTGCCTCTTCCCTCGTTCCGCGTCCACCTCGATGGCGGTCTGATGGTCCTTGCCCCAGACGTCGCGCTGTTCCACAGGTCTTCCCTGGAGATGTTCCCGTCATACGTGTACAACGAGGACGGCGTCGAGCTCGTCTTCCTCGAGGACTACCTGAGCGACAGGGGCGTGGAGCTGGTGTACGCTGACGACACGGAGGTGCGGGTCTTCGGCACGAACGTCGTCGGCCTCGGCGGGGGGAAATGCGCCTCGTACGAGTGGAACGAGCGGATCATTGAGGAGCTCGAGGAACGCGGGTTCGACGTCATACGCATACCGGGCAGCCAGCTCAGCATAGGCGGCGGTGGCCCCCACTGCATGACGTGTCCCCTGCTGAGGGATGACTAGAGGGAACATGGATCTGGACGAGTACCTGAAGCGCCAGGGGATATGGCACAGGTTCATACCCAAGGGGGAGACGGTTCACACCGCCGACGCCTCGAAGGCGACGGGCGTCGAACTCCACCGCATCACGAAGAACCTCGTATCCGTGACGGACGCGGGCGAACACGTCGTGCTGATCGTGCCCGGCGACAGGCGCGTCGACCTGAAGCGCGCCGCGAAAGCCTTGGGGGTCAAGAACATCCGCCTCATGCCCTTCGACGAATCGGAGGGGATCAGCGGCTATCCGCCCGGCGGCACCCCGTCGCTCGGGTATAAGACTCGCATGCGCGTCGTCGTCGATGGCGAGCTGCGGGATTTCGAGACGCTGTATTGCGGAGGAGGAACGAGGGATCGACTGTTAGAGGTCAGGGTCGAGGACGTCATTCGCCTCAATGATGCCATAGTGGAGAAGATATCCAGCCCTTCGCACAGCTAAAAAATTGAATAAAGGAACAAAGACTTTTCAGAAAGCCATGGAATCATTTCTTCGATATTCGCAGGGAAGCTTCGTTCCACCAACATCTACAAGGTCATCTTCGTGTCAATGTGTATCTTATCCACTTTTACCCGTCTCTCTCCCCGCAAATGATCCGTTCATCTTTAAAGTACAGTTCAATCCCCGTGGGGTGGAGGTTCGTGAACGATGCAAGAGGCAGTTGTGGATCTGGAAGAGATCCCGGTTGTCGAAGACACGAACGAAGCTACAGTGAGGTGTGGGAGCTGTGGGAAGGTCGTGCCCAGAACCATCATGTGCCTTTATTGTGGTTCCCGAATATCGTTCAAAGGGCGCGTCGAGCCCACCGTATGACACTTTTATATAACTAACGATCAACGCAGTTCCGAAAGGCATGTCGAGCAAACCGAAGAAGATCTTCATATCGATCGACATGGAGGGATCCAGCGGGATCGTCGACTGGACCCAGGTCGGCAGAGACCCGCATGAGTACGAGATCGGCAGGAAGCTCATGGTCGGAGACCTGAACGCCGCCATCGAGGGCGCCGTGGAGGCGGGCGTCGAGGAGATCGTCGTCTCGGATGCGCATGGATGGATGCGGAACCTGCAGCCCGAGGAGGTCAACGAGGCCGCCTACCTGATCAGAGGTTCTCCCAAGCCCGGCTCCATGATGGAGGGCATCGGCGACAGCTTCGACGCGGCGCTCTACGTCGCCTACCACTCGATGAACGGGACCGAGAAGGGGGTCCTCGCGCACACCATATCGGGCAGGGCGGTGGACGCCATCTTCATCAACGGTCGCGAAACGGGCGAGTTCGGCCTGAACGCCGCCCTCGCCGGATGGTATGGAGTACCCTCGATCTTCGTCTCAGGCGACGCCGCCGTCGCCGCCGAGGCCAAGAGCTTCGTCCCGAACATCAAGGCCGCTGTCGTGAAGTGGGGGGTCGGAAGATACTCGGCGAAGTGCCTTCACCCGAATCGGGCCAGGGCGCTCATCAAGCGAACCGTCACGGAGGCGCTTGCCAGCGCAAAGAAAATCGAGCCCTACAGGGTGAAGGAGCCCGTCGAGGCGAAGTTGAGATACGGATCCTCGACCATGGCCGACGTTGTGTCGATCCTGCCCTACGTGGAGCGCGTCGACGGCAAGACGGTGAAGATGGTGTTCGGCAACTACAACGATGCCCTCAGGGGTCTCAGGGCGACGATCACCATGGCTGGAACCGCCGAAACAGGCTAGAAACTCTCCAAATTTGTTAACGGATTTATTCTTCCTTCTCCTTGTTTATCCCAGAGTCGGGTAAGAAAAATAATGCCTTTTTCAGTCGATAGCGATGAGGAATCGTTTTTAGGCGCAAGCCCATGGAATGTGTCGAGCGTAATTGAGGGATGGGATCCTAGGAAAAACTGGTCTTAAAGTCAAGAACCTGGGCTTCGGTGGCATACCGATCCAGAGGGTGTCGGAAGCCGAGGCCATCGAGGTTGTCAAACGATGCTACGAGCTCGGAATGAATTACTTCGACACGGCCAGGATGTACACCAACAGCGAGGAGAGGATCGGCAAGGCCCTCCAAGAGGTCAGAGATGAGGTAGTCATCGCCACCAGATCCGTGAAGAGAACGAAAGATGGGCTCCTAGAGGATCTCGATGCGAGTCTGAGAAACCTCAACACAGACTACATCGACGTTTATCAGTTGCATGAAGTCTCCTCCGAGGGTGCTTGGAAGCAGGTGTCGGCACCGGGCGGCGCCATCGAAGGGCTGTACGAGGCGAGGGAGATGGGTAAGATCAGGCATCTGGGCATCACGAGCCACAATCCGGATCTTCTCACGGAGATCCTCGGCGACGATATCTTCGAGGTCATCATGATCCCTTTCAGCTATCTTGCGACGAAGGCGGAGGAGAGGCTCCTACCGCATGCCCACGGGAAGAACGTGGGCGTGGCGGCGATGAAGCCCCTCGGCGGAGGCGCGCTCAGCTATCCGAAAACGGCCCTCAAGTACGTCCTCGGGAACTCGAACGTGGACGTGGCCGTGCCTGGGATGATGAGCTTGGCCGAGGCGGAGGCGAATGCGGCCGTGGCATTGGGAGACTACACGCTAACCGATGATGAGCTTCGTCAAATCGAGGAGGACCGAACAGAACTGGGGGATCAGTTCTGTCGGGCGTGCGACTACTGCCAGCCCTGCCCCCAGGGCGTTCCAATATCCTTCGTGCTCAGGGCCGAAAGCCAGTTCCTCAAGCTGACTGGCTGGACGCCGGGGCTGGTCAAGAGGATGCCAGATGCAAATGCCAAGGTGGACTCGTGCACGAGGTGTGGAGAATGCGAGTCCAGATGCCCCTACCATCTGCCGATAAGGGATCTGCTTCCGGCGAGGATGGAGTCCCTCATCCGCCGTTACGAAAACGAAGTGAATAGTTCAAATGCTTGAAACGTGGCCACTAAAAAAGGGTTAAACTGCTTTCCCGGGTTTTTTAGAGCCCGTGTTCTAGCAGGTGACTGTTATTCTGGCATAAGCTTCGACGAACTTGTAGGATAAGTGAGGGTTAAATTTTAACTTTACATTCTGTTCAATTTGGTAAGCCTTCCTTAGTTTGCGATTTCATGGAATTATATCGCTATCTAATAGACGATTTCTTGATTAGATACTGTCAGAAATTGAATAAAAAGGATTTCTTTATGTCGAAAGAGATTATATCTGATAAGAAGAGAGGTAAGAGAGTATTTTTGAATCACTTCAAAGCAGATGAATTAATCGAAAACTTAGATTTACTATTCTATAAGATGGTTGAGATACCAAGAATGAAAGTAGGTAAAAAACAGTCAATAGAGACATTACTTAATGAAGAGGCTTTATTATTGGCTAAATTTCTGAGGGGAGAGCGAAAAACATGGATTCCAAGAATTCCAAAACTTTAACTCATCGCTAACCCCCAAAACCCAAACCTCAATTTTTATTAATAAAGAAGAAAAATGAGTAAAGAAGAGAAGGTTTGCACTCCGAAGGTGGTAGAATGATGTTCGATGGGTTCCCTAAATATTTCGCAATCTTTACTGAATTAGAGGATTTGGTTAAGCAAAAATATCCTGAAGAATACGAAACCTTTAGATTTTACAAAATGGATTTGATGTTTAAACTCGAATATCTTGAACTTATATGTTTGAGATATGCGGATGATAAAAAGAAATTGGAGCAATCGGGAAGACGACAAAGCAGATTCATAGAGAATGTCAAATCGGAATCTCTTTCTCAAAAAGAATTGCAACAAGAAAGTGAAATCCTAGGGCAACAATTAATACAGTATCCTAGGTTCCTAATGCTTGATATAGACAGTTTTTTCGTTTTTGCCAGAATTCTTTTGGACCGCATCCCCATTCTTCTCAAACCCTTTTATAAAGGAATAGTAACGAAGCAAGATGTCGCAACAATAGACTTTAAGGAACATCTTGATTGGTTCGAAAACAATCGTGAATCTATGTTGGACCCTACATTCTATGATAAAATGATATCTTTCAGAAAATGGTTCAATGAAAAATTACGGGAACCACGGAATGAAATAATTGTTCATCCAAAGCGACCTTTTCACAGTGAGATTAGTTTTAACGGAACATTGGAAAGGATACGTTATGAGTGGCAAACAAACGGAGAAAAAAGAGTGTGGAAGAAGAGGGAATCCACAGAAATGCCAGATATATCTGAGTTGTTCAAGAAGATTATCGAGTTTTTAGAATTTCTAAATGGATATTTCTCAGAAAAGCTGAGAAGCTAGTTGAATCTCATAAGCTTCTCCAATACCGCTCTATTTCTTAACTCTGTTACGTATCCCTTTAAGCAGGATGTGATATTCTACACGTGATATGTGATAACAAGATGAAGTAAGTAAGTTAGTGTTCGTAAGTTCGTTCGTTCGACCTTTAGTTCGTTCGTTTGTGAAAGGGAAAGGGAACGTTAAATTTTAACTTTTTACCATTTTCCCGCCATCATGATGCTGATTTTCGATTTTTGGGCTTATTTTAGTTTTAAGATGTCATTTTATTGCCTTTTTGGTTTCTACCTCCACAGAACAGCCCAATTGGTTTGGTTTTCCCCGCTGGAACTGCCTGGGCGCGCCATAACTTAAAAATCTATATAATGGGCGTGACATGCTATGCCTGAGTCTTAAATTGAGCTTGCCTATCCCCAAAGATTTCTACGAACAGTTTAAAAATGACCCTGAAGCGGCGAGGAGAGCTGCGTTTCAGATCGGCAAAGAGATGAGTCAGGTATTAAGGAAAAAGAATGATATTAAGGGGAAGGACCTTGAAGCAGTCGCCAAACTCCTTAATGCCTTCATGATAACGATGTCGTGCTACCCCTCCGCCAAAGTTGATGGTAATAAAGTGACTTTGATCAATTCGGGCTTCTGCGCCATGATGCGCGCTGCAATGACCCTCAACATACCCTGGGAGTGGCTCGATACTAACTATGCTTGGCCCGCTCTTCATGGAATGGCCTCAACAGTTATTCCCGACATCAAAATTAGAGTACCATCAGCAAGATGTAGAGGAGACCCTGCTTGCATTCACATTTTTGAAATAGAGTGAGCTCGGATTAGACAAGGTCGAATCAAACTCGTACGTCTATGATCCCACGCACGCTTAGGCATCGGCTGGAAACCCCAAGGAGACCCTGTTGAGATACGTCCCAGATGCTGAGCAATAGACTATTCTTCTCCATAATTTTATCCCCCAAACCCAAACCCAAACTAACTACCTCTACCTTACTATCTACTATATACTCTTACTTACCTATCACATATTAAAATACATAAATAACACACAAACAATTAGAAAGCCTTCAAGAAAAGAACCACAATCACCATTTTTTGCCATAATCTTTCATCTCAAGTAAATATAAGCACGATGCGCCCGCAGAGCAAATGAAGTAAGAAATTGACCGAACAGAAAAAGAAGGGGAAGCTGATCGATAAGTTGAGGTTATCTCCTCTTCCCAATCAACCTGTCCGAGTATTTATCGACAAACCTCGCCATGTCTTCGTTAGTACCCAAGTGAACCCCATAGGCCGAGGTTAAATCTATGGGAACAATAACAGCTTTATCAACCCCAGCCGAATCCATGGTCCGAATAAAATCGTCTAGGGAAAAGTTCTCCAAGAGATGATGAATGCTAATCACGGCCTTAAATCTTTCCAAACTTGCCTGGGCACCCCAAAGCCTTTCAATTGCCGTGGGAACATCAGGTAAAAAACTAATCCTCTTCACAAACGGATGAACATGGACATCGATAATCACATATCACATCCCCCTGATTCAAGGTTAAAGTTACTTTAGTTGCCCTTTTCCCAACCCTTCCAAGCCTTCCTAACCCCTCGTCTAAATAGGCCGCCACTGCCACACTTCTCCCTTCTGGACAACATGGCCTAGGCCAGGGAAGGGGAAGTGAAAGGTAAGCACCAATGCCCTCTCAGCCACGGCCCTGCTGAGAAGTCGGCGCCTAGTGTTGGCGACTTGTTCGGGTGCAAAGTCGACGGCCGCGCACCAATCTGGCGACTCCAGGTGGATGGGATGGAGCCAAGCGTCGGAGATGCACAGCAGTTGCTCACCCCCTGAGGAGATGGCCAGCGCCATGTGACCAAGTGTGTGACCGGGCGCCGCAACGGCGCGGATGCCTGGCACGATCTCCGTTTCATGGTCAACGAGGTCGAGTCGGTCCTGAATCGGCGGAAGGTTTTTGCGTGCGAACGCAATCTGACGTGCTCTGACATGCTCATCGAGCCTCTGTTCCGCCTGTTCTGAGGTCCAGAAATCCCACTCATCCTTCCACATGACAAAACGGGCCTTAGGGAAAGCCGGCTTGCCCTCGCTGTTGAGGTTCCCGCCG
>Ga0315280_10000634_pt1 | contig 65051 bp, 58 predicted proteins | sample YL17G06_40_MG_FD_203697 | JGI IMG/M metagenome (GOLD analysis project Ga0315280, IMG submission 203697) | Sediment microbial communities from Yellowstone Lake, YNP, Wyoming, USA - YL17G06_40 | ecosystem: Environmental > Aquatic > Freshwater > Lake > Sediment | place: USA: Wyoming | collected... | reverse complement strand
CAAGTGTTATGAGTCCGTTGCGGATTGCAAGCGGAGCTTAAGGGAATACATCGAGCGGTACAACCGAGAGAGGCTGCATCAATCCCTAAAAGAATACGACACGCCTTTTGAGGCTTACCGGCAGATGGGGATGGCCGCGGTATGTTAAAGGAACTACACCTAAAAAAATCCAACTTTGGTCTTGACAACTAGACCACTTCAAAGACCTTTCTGAGCTCTCCCGCCTAATGGCGGAGGACCACACCTTCGTGGACTCTCTTGCCACAATCCAGTCGGGGCGCGATAATATGATGGTTGGATGGCAAGAATACTTTCACATGTTTCCCGACTACGAACTGCAGGTCGATCAAATACTCCAAGACAGAGATCTTGTGGCGGTGTTCGGATCAGCTTCCGGAACTTATAACGGCCAACGTGGGCTGGTTCCGGAAAACAGAATCGAAATGCCAGCCGCCTGGAAGGTCGTAGTGGAGAATGGAAAGATCAGGCTTTGGCAGGTCTATGCGGATTGGACCGAAGGCTGCAGAATAATTGATGAAGACAAACGGATCGGCAAACAAATCGGTCCAGTCAACCGCTGCCCGCCTGGGAGTCAGCGGTGGCTGACCTCAGACGTTAGACCTCCGCAGAGAAGTCAATGAACGGAGCCATTCGCATCGTTATCGTCGGACCGTATCGCTGGAAAGCGTTTTCCGTTTTCAACGGCAACGCGTATCCGCCAAAGCTCCGCTCCGTCGTGGAAGCGTGTGGATCGCGTTTAGCACTCCTGCTGCTTAACACTTCCGATTTGCGTCATGCGCTCGAACGCGACATTACGGATTTCAAGAACGCGATCGAAAGTCAGCTTCCTGATCTGGAAACGGCGGTCAAGAGGAGGCCAGCCCTCAGCTCCGTCGTGATCTATGATAGCATGGCCCTTCTCGCCGAGATACACAACTGTTTCAATGCATTAAAGTCATTTCTAGATCTATACGCCCAGCTCATTGGCAAGCTCGTCAGTCCGCCGTTCGAAGGGAGTTTTGGCAAGGCGAATATCGACGGCCAGAAAGTGTCCGGCGGGCGTCTAGTTAACGCGCTGAGAAACAACGGGCAGTGCTCGTCCTCGCAGCGGCTGGCCGACCTAACCTTACGACACAGCCTCGCCTGGATAACCACGGCAGTCAAGTATCGGGATCAGTTGTCGCACCTGTCCGACCTTGACGACATGCGGCCTTTGCAACTGCCGCTGCATCCCAGTGCACCTCACATTGATCTTGGGGAGCTTGTGCGGCCTGCGATGCCAAACGGTCAGGATCTCGAGGACTACTTCGTGGGCTTACTGGACAATCTCGCTGAGTACGTGTGTGCTTCAGTGGCCATGCTCCATGACGTTGACTTGAAGCTTCTCTCGCCAGAGAAACTGATGAAGGATTGCGCGCACTGAGGTCTAGCCAGCGATTGCGGCGGACGTCGCCCAGCGGTCGTTTGCTTTTCGTAGCGGCGCCCCTCATACTGCTTTATGCATTCTTCGTATATCAATGCAGCGATGCGCCGCCGCTGTACCGTAGCGTTGGGCGGCTACCCATGGGTTTCTATAGAGGAAGGACAAAAGCGAAACATGATTGTCCGTATCTGGCATGGATGGACAACCCATGGCAACGGGTGATAGGGGTGATAGTTTGCTTTTTCCGTATGCTTGAGTTCTATCCCCTCTGATTCCCCTGACTATACTCCCGCGCACATAAAATTTTTTTCTCCGGCTGATGATCGATGTCAAGAACAGGAAATGGCCGCGAAGAAGGCCGGGCAGAGGCGCGGATCGACTTCGTAAACTTTTAGGATCATCTCTGACCATATCGAGGGCCGACCTTTGCTCAGAGGAAGGATTAAAAGCCGGCTGCCAGGCCATCGGCGCTGCGCGGGTCGGCGGCACCGAAGAGTAATTTCTTTTCATGATCGATGCATATACACATCGCCGGGCCGAAGAGTCCCTTGAACTCGACGATCTTATGGCCCATCGCTTCATACAGCTTTCGGGAATCCAGTGTGGTAATCCCCTTCTGGAAAAGGGTTTCGTCGGGCATCCAGCCATGGAATATGCGCGGTGCAGCCACCGCTTCGGCAATGTTCATCCCGAAATCGATCAGGTTAACCGTCACCTGGACATTCGTGGAGATGATGGTCTGGCCGCCGGGACTTCCGATGACCCAATGGGGCTTGCCGTTTTTTGCGATAATCGTGGGCGTCATGCTGGACAGGGGCCTCTTTCCCGGCGCGGGCAGGTTGGCCCGGCCGAAGCCTCCAGGCTTCACCTTATTATTGAAATCAGACAGAGAATTGTTCAGGACCACTCCACTGCCTGCGGGGACCAGGTAGGCGCCGAAATCCCCATTCAGCGTGTAGGGGAGAGAAACGGCATTGCCGTGGCCGTCCACAACGGAGAAGTGGGTCGTTTCCATCTTTTCGTCTTGTTCATCGATCGTCGTCAGTTCATCGCTTTTTGAAGCTCGCTGGGGGTCAATGGTTTTCCTCAACTCCGCGGCATAGGCTTTAGAGATCAGCCGATCCTCGGGGATATCAGAATTGAACTCCGGATCTCCTAAATAGAGGGCGCGATCGCGATAGGCCCGGCGCATGGCCTCGGTCAGCGTATGCAGGTATTGAGCGGAATTGTGACCTATTTCTTCTCCTCAAGAAGCTTCTTTTTGTTTTTCTTCCACCACTTTTGCCATTCCTTATGATCGTGACCAAAATCTTCCTTTGTTATTCTCTTTAGCGAGTTAGCTATACTCCGCTTGACTTTCAGGTCTATCCCAGGAGTACTCAAGATGGCAATCAGAGGTTCGACAGCTCGGACGTCCCCAATATCTCCAAGCGCCTCCGCTGCGATAGCTTGGACGTCCGAATCTTTGTCGTTTAAAGCGATGATTAGCGGTTCTATTGCTCGCGTATCTTTTATCTTTCCCAGGATCGAACAAGCTACCCGCCTAAGATAAGGATCCTGATCCCTTGTGTGATCGCTCAGAGATTCAACAGCTAGTGGTCCTAAACTCAATAAACTAGCTTGGGAAAACCTTCTAGCTAAATTGTTTTTTAGACCTGCTATTAAAAGCTCTATGGGTATGGATGCTTCCATCGCCTTTAGTGCCTTTTCTATTTCCTGTTGGAGAGAATAGTTAAATTGGACGGGCTTACAGAGCACATTGAATAGCGGACTGATAATGCGAGGATCCTTTCTTTTCATTAATGCAATGGCTGAAAACTCTTGAACATGGCGGATTCGCGCTTCTGTGCCTTCTATCAAGAGCTCTAGGGGGATGGAATCTTCCATCTCCTTTAATGCCCAGAGCGCCATGCTTGGGCCGGTGAGTACACCTTTAAGATAAAAAAACACGACCTTTTCATTCTTAAATGTCTCGAAAAGCGGCCTAGCGGCACGCGTATCCTTGATTTTGCCGAGAGCTTCCGCTGCGACCGATCGGACATTTGAATCATCATCATTCAAGGCCGTGACAAGAGATTCAACTGCCTGTTGGTCTTTCATCTCGCCCAAGGCCTGTGCCGCATACTTTCGCATATTATTATCATGATCGCTAAGCACAGTTTTTAATGGTTCAAAAGCTGCGGGATCCCTTTTAAAAATGAGAGCTTGGACCGCCCGTTTTCGGGCGTTTATGTCCGGGCTATTGAGAATTTGAAGAAGATAATCTGAATTCCAATTATCCATGATCTTCTTCCATAATTCATATTCATCCCTCGATAATCTTTCCATTCTGCGCGCGGTGAAGCGGTCATCCCCTTCCATGGACCAAAGACAAATATTTCCCTGTCGACCGATATAGAACCACGGAGTACCCTTTAGTGGCGCCTCGACATTAAATTTAAAAATATCGTAATGTAATCGAGTCTGCATTGCGAGAAGCTCATTATATTCCAAGTGTCTTCCCTCTCCGGCGCAGTACTCATATTGGATTTCAATGAATTTATCATCTTTAAGGCTCTTTGTTGCCAATTGAAATACGGAAATATTTTCCGATCCCAACGAATACGATGCCATATAGGTTTTGGAACTTTCTTCTAATAGAGTTCCTATTTTCTTGTCTGTGAAATGATAAAATGACATGACGTGTTTATTGATATCGATTTCTATCCAGTACCCTTTGAGATATTCTGCTAGGGCGTGATTTGCAAAGACTCTATTATATGCTTGCCCTTGAAGCGTGTCGCGGGAAGCCGTAGCTTGGCTCTCATTTGTTTCAGTCAGAGATCTTTTTGGAGATTTCACCGGAATCGGAGCATTCTCAGTTCTATGAACGTTTATCCCTAGATAAAACATAAAGCACACAGATACGATAGAGAGCTTTTTTTTTGCTCTTGACATGTTTGTTTACCTCACCTGATATTCTGAAATGTATTTTCGGAATTGCTTTAGATCAATGTACCTTCCCCAACTGAGTTTTTCAACATTCTTAAGGGATAATAATTTCCTTCTCTGCTGAGTGATAAGAAATTCATTTTTCTGTTGCGCCGGCTGAATGAATGTTCATGCGCCAATTTCGTCTAACCCCATCGTTGGGAATAATAAATCGGGGCGTCGTCGGATGTCAAATTGAGCTGAAAACAGCGGAAAGGGGACAAGGAGCCGCAGACAAGCTAAAAATTATCGGAAATCCGTCAGATGCTCATATGAAGGATTAAAAGCCGGCTGCCAGGCCGTCGGCGCTCCGCGGGTCGGCGGCACCGAGGAGCAGACGTTTTTCGTAATCGATGCATATACCCATCGCCGGGCCGAAGAGTCCCTTGAACACGACGATCTTATGGCCGATCGCTTCATACAGCTTTCGGGAATCCAGTGTGGTAACCCCATTCTGGAAAAGGGTTTCGTCGGGCATCCAGCCATGGAATATGCGGGGTGCGGCCACCGCTTCGGCAATGTTCATCCCGAAATCGATCAGGTTAACCGTCACCTCCCCAAATGTCTGAATGGCCGCGATAACGCCGGGCATAAGCTCGTTCCTGGTTACAACCTCGAAATAGACATCCCGGTTTTGAGTCTTAACAAAACGACCGCGTTCAAGATATACTATTATGTGAAATGGATGATAAGGAGCGCGCTTTGGGCGAACGAGTCCTAAGCGGTGACCTCGATGCGTTTGAGCCTCTGATTACCCCCTATTGGAAAGAAGGCACGCGATGAAAAATATAATCATCACTCTTTTTCCGATCGTTACCTTGATGTTAGTTGGCCAGGCCTATGCCACGACTCAAGGGCAAGAGCTAAATGTGCCAGCCCCGGCAGCAGCGCAAGCTTTAGTTAAGCAGGGCCTGGATCTAGTCTATCACGACAAGTTTGACGAGGCGGCTGCCACCTTCAAGAAAGCCATCGCCGCGGCCCCTCGTTACTTGAGAGCGCACGCGGAGTACATCCGCACGAGAGCCTACTTTCAGGAGGCTTATAGCGAAGTCAGAGTCGAGTACGAAGCTTTGATGGCCAAAGAGCCTGGCAATCCGATTTATCCGATGGCGCTTGAGTTGGGAACGAGGGGTGCGACATCGAATCGGGTGAGCCGCGCACGTTACGAGAAAGTTGCGTGGCTGGCGCCGGAATGGGGCTGGGGACACTATGCCAAAGCTCAGCTTCTGATGAGCAAAGAGCCTGAGGCCGCGGCAGCGGAACTCGTCAAGGCGATAGAGAAAGATCCGGCAGCCGAGGAAGCTTACGGCCGGCTGATTTCGCTTCAAGAAGGGCAGCTCAAAAAGCTTAATGAGGCAATTGCCACGGCGGAGAAGATGGCGGCCCAGCCAGAATTACGTGGTGCGGGCCTGACTACTCTCTGGCGATTGCGCCTGGGCAAGGCACAGGGATCAGAAGAGGCGAAGGCCAAACTAAAAGCGGAACTGGATAAACTGGCTTCATCTTCCCGTGATGTGGACCTTCTGGCTGCTGTTCGCTCAGCGTATCAATATAATTTGGAGGATAAAACGGCAGCGGAGGCAATGGAGAAGAAAATCCTCCAACTCGATCCCGCTTGGTATCAGTGGCGCGGTTTCACAAATCGTTTCGTACCCGCAAACTTGAGTGGGGTGAGTCGCGATGCGCTGCTGGCCGGACGGCAAATGGAGCTCTTCCTTAAGGTTAGAGGGATTGATGACGCTCAGATCACGCCCAAGGAGCAAATGGCAAAATTGGAGCAGGTTCTGGCGCTGAAGCCTGGCCGGGTCATGAAGCGATATACCTATGAGACGCTCTTCGAGACCGCGGAAAAAGAGAAGGATGCTGCTGCGCTAGTCAAATATGGCGAAGAACTGCGAGCCATGGATCTAACCGATATCGCCGTGCCTGCCAGGATAGCGATGGTACTGGCTGAGCAAGAAAAGAGCCTCAATCAAGCCCTGCGTTACGCTCGAATAGCGGATGGGGCAACGACCGATTTTCGGCCAATGCAGCCGTCAGCGATGGATGATCCAGAGCAGTTCAAAGATTGGTTCCCAGAAAATGAGCAACGGGAGATTTACCGGAGCCAGCGGGCTCTCGCGTTGGAGGCGCACGGTTGGGTCTTGTGCCAGATGGGCAAGCACCATGACGCCGAAGCCAAATTACGACAGGCGGTCGAGCTTGGGCGCTCCGAAAGAAACCTCTCGCATTTGGCCGAGGTGCTGCGCAAGCTAGGCCGTACAGAGGAAGCAGCGAAGGCCGCGCTTGAGGCCGATGCTGAATATGCCGCACCCATCAAACGCAAGTTCACTAATGAGCCAGCCAAAGATTTTCAGCTGGACGCGCTTGATGGGCGCAAAATCAAACTCTCCGACCTCAAGGGCAAAGTGGTGATACTGAACTTCTGGTCAACTTCGTGCGGCCCGTGCATCGTAGAGATGCCGCACTTAGTTAAGCTGTATGAGAAGTTTCGAGATCGTGGAGTGGAAATACTCGCGATCTCTACTGACGCAGAGATTTATCGCCATAGGGTGCCTCCATTTGCCAAGAAATACGGCCTTAATTTCCCTGTGCTATATGACGAGGGAGCTGAAAAGGCTTATCGAGTTGATGGCCTTCCGACCACTTTCTTTATCGACAAACAAGGGAATGTGCGCTATCGCAGCGTAGGTTTCGGCACCGAGACCATGCGCTTGACGGAGGTGGTTCTGAACGAATTATTGAAGTGACTCCGGCGAGCCGCGACTGAAGCGATAGAGACAAAACAGAAGAATTAATAGCCGGCTGCCAAGCCATCGGCGCTGCGCGGGTCGGCGGAAGTAGACGTTTGAACTAACATGGAGGCTTTACTATGGAAAGGATAAAGACGATTGCTCTCGTGGCACACGATAATCGAAAACCCGACCTCGGAGAGTGGGTCGAGTTCAACTATCGGACCTTGGTTCGGCATAAATTGGTCTGCACGGGGACCACGGGCCGCTTGGTAGAGGAAATCATCAGCCGAAAATTTGAACGTGATCATATAAAAAAAGAGGCTTTTGAAATTACCAAATTGAAGTCAGGACCGCTAGGAGGGGATCAGCAGCTCGGGGGAATGATTGCCGAGGGCCGAATCGATTTTGTCATATTTTTTTGGGACCCCATGGAACCGCATCCGCATGATGTTGATGTCAAAGCGCTCCTTCGAATCGCTGTGGTCTATAATATCCCCATCGCATGCAATCGCTCGACCGCGGATTTCATGATTTCTTCGCCTCTTATGAATGAAGAATATCACCCAGCCATCAGGGATTACACAGAATACGTCCATCGTAAAATATAGCTAATCCAGAGCGCCCTTGTCCTGACGTCCAAGCGCAGCTTCAGCCAAGGGACGAGATTTTCGGCGACACTGTCATCGCGACAGCGATTCTGGACCGAATCCTTCATCACTTGACGACGATCAACATTAAGGGCAACTCTTTTCGTTTGCGGGAAAAGGTCAAAGCGGGCCTCATCCGAGAGCCCGAAGCGGAACAAAATTAAAATGAGAAAGGGCGTTATTTTTCAATGCCCACAAGGGGTCAATTTTCCAAGCCCATTGACATGATCGACGTCAAGAACAGGAAATAGTGGCAAAGAAGGCCGGTCCCAATCCTCAGGTGCGGCTGTGTGGCGGATGAACAGGACTCTTATCGAGAAGGCCAATCGTAACCACACGCTTATTAATAACTTCGTTTGCTCCGTTCAGGGAAATGCAAACAAAATATTCCTGTCATTTAATCTTTGCCATCCGGACATGATGTCCGGTTTCCTGTCCGGATATGCTTAATTGGACGAGAAAATCAGCCTATCCCGCCATTTTGGCGGGATTTTTGGCGGAAAGACCTTGACAGCCCGCCTAGTAGGGCGAATCCCGACACTTTGTCGGGATTATTGTCGGGATTTGCAATGCCGGCCATTTGGAATAACCAAATCCCGACAGCCAACTGGTATCTTTTTCGAAAAGCCAGCTGCCAGGCCCATCGGCGCTCCGCGGATCGGCGGCACCGAGGAGCAGATGCTTTTCGTGATCGATATATATATACAAGGATTTAGAAAAGTATGAAGCCATGAGCAAGCAGATCAAAGCGGCCTAGGAGAAGATCAACCAGGATTATAGGGATACTATTCCGCCACCAGCTCTATCAGAAAGCGCTTGATTGAGGGGAATCCGTCCTCGGGCCGAACGATGCTATAAACCCTCTCGTTTTTGAACTGGAAGATCCGCTGGTCGATCCTGACCTGTTTGAGATAAATCCCTTCGGGGGAGAAGACGTCGTAGGTGAATTCCTTTGTGGTATCCTCCTTGTAGAGCTCGACCCAGAGATTCCCCGCTTCGTCGAAGATGATCGTTCGATTGAACGCGGGCATCGTCTTCTTTTGGCCGGGCTGACCTTTGTAGCGGGGATTCTTGAGCGGGTTGAACTCCCGGCCGAAGGCGAATTCGAGCTTACCGTCAGGCCCATATGCGCCAAGGCGGTAGTTCTCATTGTAGCCGCCGTAGAGCTTTCCCTGACGATTGATGGCCCAAACGATCATATGAACTCCGCTACCGCCCACGATTCCGCCGCCACTCATGGCTTTCATCACCTGGACTTCACCGAGGAAGTCGGTCAGATGGAGCATATCTTTACCCGAGGCATCCGTGCGAAAGATGCTTGTGATGTAGGGAACCTCGCGGAATTCAGTCGATAATTTCAACTCTTCCGCGGCACCGTATTTCGCGAGAAAAAGGCGATCCTGTCCATCGATAGCCAGAGAGCGAAAAAAGCCATCAAAGCGAAAGCTGGAAATGTACTGGCCTTCATTGGTGAGGATCGTGATCCGCCGTTGTCGACCATCCAGAATGCAGACTTTTCCGCCTGTCATTAAATCAAAAAAAGCCGGCATGTCGAACTCGCCCGGTCCCTGGCCTTTTCGGCCGATGGTCCTAAGAAAACGGCCTTGGCTGTCATAAACTTTGATGTGAACATCCCCCCAATCCATGACGTAAACGCGGCCTTGATCGTCGACCTTCAGATCAAGAGGCTGGTTCAACATCGCCATCTCCGGCTTTGCCTCCTCGCCACAGGACATCTCCGCCGTGAGCTTGGCGATAAAGCGGCCGTCACGGGGATATTCGGGATTCGTGATAGTCTTTACGCCGTCCTTCATAGCGGTGACGACCGGATAAGATTTCTTCTGACCTGGAAGAGCAGCCAAGGACGCTACGGTCATAATCAGGCAAAGGACCGGAAATTGCTTTCTCAGCCTCACGATCTCCTCCTTTTGACGGGATTGATAATAATTTCCTTTTCCGCCGCGATGGCTGAGTGAGGATTTATTCGCCAGCTTATTTTGCCGTCTTAAATCAGAAGCATCAGCGGAATATCTCTGGTAGATTTTTGATTCTGTACTCGACATAGACCGTGCTATCTTCGCCATAGAGAACACCCGCCATCCCCGTTCCGTGAAAGAATGGATTCCTCAGCTCGATTTTCTCTGGCAAGGCCAGCGTATAGATGAATCGGCCCTGGCTGTCGAAGATATCGATTTCCGTTTTCTCGAACGAGCTAAAACGAAATGCGGCCAGATGCCCTCCCGGCATGGTTTCGATCTCACGCAGCCAAACAAGATAATCCGGACAATTATCGATTTTCCAGTTGTCAGCGGGACCTTTGTAAAATGTGACTTTTTCTTTTTCCTGACGGCTGAGTTTTATTTTTTTGTGCGGCTTTTCGATGACGCAGACCGTTTTACCCTCTAGATCGCGGACTTGAATAGAAATCGATGTGTTCATTGTCACGTAGGATCGTCGGATTTGAGGATCATAACATTGGAGGATAATGGGAGTGGTCCAAATGCTGCTGAAGCCTCGGTTGGAGCCATCATTGGCTCGGTGCAGCCATGTCTCCTGAGCCTCGAAGAAGAGTATGGGAGGCAGGGATGCTCGGCCGTTCTTCGGTGAATGGATCAACAAGATTTTTCTAATATCCCGAGTCCTTTGCTCGGTAAAGTAAAATTCGTCGTTCACGAAGAGCGAGGGAAACTTTTCGATTCTTCTTTCTTCCAGGAACTTGCCGCTTTTATCGTATTTTGCCACTTTTCCAAAACTTGCCACCAAGAAAGAGTCATCCCTGAACCATATTAACGTGCCTGAGGCAAACTCGCCGGGACCTTGTCCTTTCTGAAAAAGCCGGCCGAGGTACTCTCCTTTGGCCGAGAAGCGGTGGGCCTCGGCGCTGTTCGGATCGTAGAGGACGACGGTGCCGTCGTCGGCGCGCGCGGCATAAATAATTCTTGCCCCGACATCAGGAAACTTATAGGGATCTATCTCAAGGATTTTTTCGAGTTCGAGGGTCACAACCCCCTTGAGGGGTTTGGCGGGGTTTTGGACATGAACGACTCCGTCGATGGTTTTGGTCTCGATTTTGCCCTGTCCAAAGCGCGCTCCTATCAGGACAAAAAAGAGAGGAAGAATGCAAAGACAAGCGATTTTTTTCATATGATCCCCCTTTGAGAGAAAAAAAGCTTCGGGAGTTTCGTTTTTGCCGCATAAACAATTTATTCTCCCCTGAGATCGGAATTGGCAATCCACTTCCTCAGATGAGGTAATAAGAAATTCGTTTTTCTGCTGCGCCGGCGGAATGAGTGTTCATGCGCCAATTTCGCCTCACCCCATCGTTGGGAATGATAAATCGGGGCGTCGTCGGTGTCAAATTGAGTTGAAAACAGCGGAGAGGGGACAAGGAGCCGCAGACAAGTAAAAAAGTATCGGAAATCCAACATTTGCTCAAAGGAAGGATTAATATCCGGCTGCCAGGCCATCGGCGCTGCGCGGGTCGGCGGCGGCTTTTCGGCAATGAACGAAAGCTTCAGGTGATCGATGATCCTATCGACAGGCTGATCTTAATCGATGCCCTGGTATATCCCTTTTCTATTCGACCTATGACGAGATTAGTCAGGTGTCTGTCAGATCATCCCTGCCCGGTCAAGGCGGATAGGTTCCTGCCTGCGGTGGTCATCATCACGATCCAGGCTTCCTTCGGGCTGAACTCGATCATGCGGGTATCTTCTTCAAATATCGGGGCATGACCGGGTTCTACGTAGAACAACTCGCCAGTTGTGACCACCTGGTCAAAGTCCTTGTGCCGGATGCGCACGCGCCCCTCAAGCACGTAGCCCCAATGCGGGCACTGGCATAGGTCGTCGGGAAGACCAGTCATCAACTGTTTCATGTCTGTCCCGGCGGCGATGGTATAGAGAAGTACAAACATCCCCCCCCATTCAGCGCCACGAAGAGACGTCTTCTCTTGTTCGAATAACACCGGCAAGCTTTCGGGCTTTATTTGCATGTCTGCCTCCTTGGGTGGATAACGGGGCTAACACATCATACTATAACCGACCCTAAAATCGACAGCTACAGCACGTTTTGATTATAAGAAATTGCTTTTTTTACGCTGCACGTCGTTCTTTCGCCTTAAGGTCGGAATCGATACTTGCTTTTACGAAAGAATGATATTCGCGGTTGCCGATCGTTGTCAAGAACACGAAATAGTTCGCAAAGAAGGGCAGCTGGACAAATCATCGTATCGGACAACCAAGAAATTGCTCGAAAGACGCGAAACCCTTTTCCTCCACCCTAAAATTGAATTGAAGGCAACGATCAAAAATAGTCCGTCTCCTCCTCAAATCCCATCCGGAGCAAGGCCAACTTGATCTTTCGTTTCCGATGTGCCGGGAATCTACAACCCTCGTCATCCGGAACGCACCGTTCTCTATCGGCTGCTTTTTCATCATTTCGAGCGGTTCGTCGCGGACTATTTTTGATCGTCATACTGAAGTCATCAGGAGCCGGGGAGGATGTTTATGGTCTTTCGGTCGGCTTTGAAGCCTTTCAAGGCGATGTTCCGGCGAAAAGCCTCTATGTCCCGTGTCTTCCTCCTGCTTGACTTCGATCATCGGCAGAGAATACAATTTTTTCGTGCAAGGGAGTTCGTACTCTATTGTATCCTAATACTCCGCCTCGACCTTGAGTGTGCCCTGTAAATCATGCAAGCGAATAACCTCTTTCGCGGGGTCGAAATCATTCCACAGTTGGCCGTTGAGCTTGACGCGTTTTAGGGGCGCCGATTGGGGATGACGAAGCCGAAGCAGCACGGTCTTGGCTGGCCTGCGCGACGGCATCTCCACCGTGGCCGTGATCTTTTTATTATCCACATCGGAAACGATGTCATAGGCGACCGTCCCGAAATCCGTCGGGGCATTCTTGACCGAAATTTTCTTTCCCTGCTCGAGCCAATGCCGAGGCGTTGCCTTCGCCAGCCACAGAGCGTTCCTCTCCTCCCATACCAACAGGGAACGAAACTGTTCCATGAAGTAGGATAAGGCATGGCCGTTGAGGTACTTTCGATATTCGCCCTTCTTAAACGCTTCCATTTGCGCCGGATCCGCATGGTTCATAAAATGTTCAAGGAAACAGTATTCCGGGGTGGGCATGACAAAGGCCGCATAATTATTCACCCATTGCCGGAGGAAGCTTGAAACCTCGTCGCGACGCAGATAGACGTTGGCCAAATAGCTATAACCCAGTTGAGGCGAGGAACCGCCCCAGAACCAGTCATCCGCGGGGGACAGGCCTCTTTCTCTCCGTTTTTCGGTGAAGAACTGGAAACGATTACCGCTGAACAAATGCGTCGGATTGAGCGCCAACACGTCTTCACACACATCCAGATGCCCGTCCAAACGGACGTCGTCAGCAGCCGGAATCCCTGCGGAATCAACCAACTCCAAGGGCCAGTCATCATCCGTCATAGCAATTTGGACCACTTGCCCAATGGAAGGGCCACGAATGTAAAAGATGGGCGGAATATAAGAGCGATACGTCCCATTCCGCACCTTGATTACTGGTGCGACTGTGATCGCCCTGTCCACAGCCTTCTCGAGAGCTTTTCGGTACTGCTCGGACTCCTCAAGATATTCCCCAGCGTTCTTCGAGTCGACTTCCGCCATGGCCTCGGCAAACCGGCGTAATCCTTGGTAATACCAGGCGTCAATATTCACATACCATTTCCATTCGCTTCGACCCCAAGCACAGTCGGCAATATGTTGTGGTGGATGAAGTCCCGCTACCCAGAGGTCCTCCCGGTTGGGAACATTGTTCATATAGAGCGTTCTCTGCCGGATGATCCACTCGGCTGCCGCCTGCATCCTCCATTGATTTTCCTTGAACCACTTGGTATCGCCGGTCAGGAAGTAGTGTTCCGCCAAATCGTACAGAATCCTCCCGGTGCCGCCATTGTGGACGAGTTCATAGGTGTCATAACCGGGGCAATCTATGATGGCAGTGTCATGAAAGAGCTTCCCGATGCAGAAATTTCCCGACCCATCGTTGAAATCGCCGTCGGCTGAGGTGCCGGATCGCTGAAGAAAGCTGTCCAACCACTTGGCTGCCGTATCATGCAGCCCCACGGCATCCATGGCCCGAATAGGTCGCGGCGCCTCAAGCGCCAGGTTCATATATGTGAGTTCGCCTTTCTCCAATTGCGAGACTCCCATCCGCCAAGCGTCCCTCCAACGCGTCTCCGGCACCTCCACCTGCATCGGCGGATCCGCCACATGTTTGTACGGCGGGAATGTCGTCTCGCGCGGCAACAGAGGCAACTTGATCTCCCGCATCGCCTCTTCCCATGTCGCTTCATGATGTTCGCGCGTCATTTCTCGGATACTTTTGGTGTTCGAGGCTGCCAATTCGGCTGCGAATTCTCGGGCATTGTTGCCGCTGCCCGATTTGGTCACGAAGAAACCGTATTCCGGCGCGAAGATCGGCCCCTTTTCCAGGTCCTGCGCCAAGAAGGTGAAACTGCCCGATTTTGTCCAGACTGTGATCCTCGTGTCGCGTGGATGGCCATAGGGAAACTTCAGCATGTTCTTAACGAGCTCGGCCGCCGGCTGGATGTACAGTACGGACATGACAATACCCCGTCGGTTTCCGCCTCCCGTGTGCGATTTCCAGGCATTCTGGCCAGCCATCGCCGTGACCGAATCGCTCGTCAAAGGAGCAATCTCACCTACGAGGCCGAAGAATCCCTCAACTCGGCCATCATAGTTCGCTTCTTGAGATCCGGCCTTGAATCCCCATTCGATCTCCACATCTATCCGCTTCCACATCTCCGGACCGTAGGCCCGGATTTGTGGAATGGCGTTCTTCGCTTCCTCGGCAGGCTGAACGAATACGGCGACCATGTCCACGCCATTCCAGTCACCCTTATAAACCCAGGTCACCCCATCCTTGGAGATTTCCGGTTTGACTGTCACCTGCTGATCCGATTGCCAGCCAAACCAGCCATAAGGTGATGGATATATCCGAACTTCCACGCTTGGCTGTGGCGGCGCCGTCCTTTCATTTTTTGGCCAGTGGAGTTCCACCCGATTCAAATGCATGCGTCCTTCCCAAAGCAACGCGGATGTCAATATTCCGTTCGGCGCCGGCAATAACTCACCATGCTCCCATACTTCCTTTTTCGGAAGCAACTGCCAGTCGCCTTCTTGTTTCGGCCACGGCACGCCCTTCTTAGTGTTACCCTGGGAGAGCAAGAGGCTGACCGGCCGGTATGCCCGGTCGAGCCGTTCCAGTCGTCGAAGTACAAAGTAGGCCTCCGTTTTTTCCTGCACCTTCAGATCGGAGCGATAGGCATACGCCCACGCCGACAACTCTGCCGGTTGAGCCACGAGTTTGGTTAGATCCGGCTTTGCCACTGCGCCTACGCTCGTTGTGACACCGAGCAATAACACTATTCCGATTGCACAAATCTGTTTCACCCACTGGTTGCAGCGAATTGGAATCTCCTTTCCCGTAGGGCGCAAATCCCGGCCCCGAGGCTCTGAACTGATGCCTCTGATCACGAAACTAAGATATTCCCGGCCGCGGATCAGTGTCAAGCACTCAAGTAATTCTAGGCTCCTCTCAATAGCCGGCTGCCAGGCCATTGGCGCTGCGCGGATCGGCGGCGCCGAAGAGCAATTTCTTTTCGTGATCGATGCATATACACATCGCCGGGCCGAAGAGTCCCTTGAACTCGACGATCTTATGGCCCATCGCTTCATACAGCTTTCGGGAATCCAACGTGGTAACCCCCTTCTGGAAAAGGGTTTCGTCGGGCATCCAGCCATGGAATATGCGCGGTGCAGCCACCGCTTCGGCAATGTTCATCCCGAAATCGATCAGGTTAACCGTCACCTGGACATTCGTGGAGATGATGGTCTGGCCGCCGGGACTTCCGATAACCCAATAAGGCTTGCCGTTTTTTGCGATAATCGTGGGCGTCATGCTTGAAAGGGGCCTCTTTCCCGGCGCGGGAAGGTTGGCCCGGCCGAAGCCTCCAGGCTTCACCGTGCTGTTGAAATCAGAAAGAGAATTGTTCAGGACCACTCCACTGCCTGCGGGAACCAGGTAGGCACCGAAATCGCCATTCAGGGTGTAGGTTATGGAAACGGCATTTCCGTGGCCGTCCACAACGGAGAAGTGGGTCGTTTCCATCTTTTCGCCTTTTTCATCGATCGCCCCAAGTTCCTCGCTTTTCGAAGCTCGCTGGGGGCTAATAGTTTTCCTCAACTCCGCTGCATAGGCTTTAGAGATCAGCCGATCCTTGGGGATATCGGAATTGAACTCCGGATCTCCTAAATAGAGGGCGCGATCGCGATAGGCCCGGCGCATGGCCTCGGTCAGCGTATGCAGGTATTGAGCGGAATTGTGACCCATTTCTTGAAGGTTGTACCCTTCCAGGATATTGAGAATCTGAGTCTCGGCGATACCTCCCGAACTGGGGAGCGGCATCGTGAACACATCCCAGTTCCGGTACGTGATGTGATCGGGCCGGCGCTCGATGGCCCGATAGTTTTTCAGATCCTCCATGGTCATAATGCCGCCATATTGACGGATGGCGGCGATGATCAGTTCGGCGGTTTTCCCGTTGTAGAACTCGGCTTCGCCGTTTTTCTGGATCCGCTTTAACGTGTCGGCCAGATCGGGTTGTTTCCAGATCTCACCGGTTTCATAGACCGTCCCGTCACTTTTAAGAAAAAAACAAGTCGAGGAAGGGTATTTTAGAAAATACTGTCGGGACTCGACCATTTCCTTGTGCAGGCTGGCACTGACCGGGAATCCCTTTTCGGCCAGGCGCACTGCCGGATCGATTAACTTCGCCCAGGGTTGACTGCCGTATTTGCGATGAGCCAGGGCGAGCCCAGCCACGGTGCCGGGAATTCCGATGGCCAACGGGCTGTCGGTAACATGCAGACCCTCAACCGGGGATTTCCTCCAGTCTTTGCCCGCTTCATCGAGGAATATGCCGGGAGTCACAGCGGCAGGGGCTTTCAGACGGAAATCGATGGCTGCCACCTGACCATCGCTCTCATGATAGAGAAGAAACCCTCGCCGCCGATATTGCCGCATGAGGGGTAGATAACGGCCAAAACAAATGCGGTCGTGATGGCAGCATCGATCGCATTACCACCCTTTTTTAAAATTTCCAGACCCGCTTCTGTAGCCAGACCTTGAGTGCTTACCACCATCCCTTTTTTTGCCTCTTTAGGAATCAGCGCCTGGCTGAAAAGAGGAAGGCTGGAGAAGCCAATAAGCAGCACCGACAGAAAGAAGATTAATCGCTTATTCATCGCCATCATTCCCTTTATTCCTCATTATCCTCTTAATAACATACCGGAGGGGAGGATAAAAGGTTACATAGGGGCGAAGTGCGCCGCCGAGTCAACTAGCCTTTTTTAGCTCGAGATGGAACCAGCCGGTTTCGTTTTTCTGGGCAATGACCTCGAAGCCCGCCGCCCTAGCCAGCTCCAGGAAATGGTCCGCCCCCTGCCCTTCGGCGATTTTCACGCCGTAGCCGGAGTTGATCTCTTTCCCGGGCAGTTGGATATGGAGAGGGTACATGACATAAAGCTGACGCGGGTCGGTCTTCCGAGGAAACACTACGTCCCAGATCAGGAGTCGGCCCCCGGGCCTGAGAACGCGGTGGATTTCCTGAAAGACTTTGGCGTGGTCGGCCGGCGCGATATACATGAAGGTGAAAAAAACGGTGGCCGTGTCAAACGTCTTGTCCAGGAACTTGAGGTCCCGGGCGTCCATGACGATTTTTAGCAAGGGTTGACCCGGGGCTTCCTCGAGCTCGCGCTTGCTGAGGTCGACGGCGACGACCTGCGTTCCCTTGAGCTGGCCGATGACTCCCTCCCCTCCACCTCCGATATCCAGGATGAGGCCCTGGGCCGGAAAATCGGGCACGGCGACATCGAGCTTGGCGTGGGCGATAATCTGCCCGGGTTTGGGACGCTCCTGCGCGGTCAGGACAAGCGCGGCGGCCAGGAGGACACCGCTGATCCCCGCCGCGAGGGCGGGCCTTCGATTCTTACTTCCGAACATTACACTCTCCTCTCGTTCATTAGTGCGGGGAGAACCGTTCTTCCCCACACTCTGTTAATACGCGATCGTTGGGCCGTAAGTTCCGGGGTGAGCTGAGGCTATCTTGCTCTGAGCGAAATTTGGCCGTCCCCGGTTCTGATCGAAAACAAAAGACCACCGTTATTGAGCTTGCCCGACAGCCTTTTTTTCGAGATTTCTTTCGTCACGGTCACCGGCATCTCGGTCCGGATTCTGCCATCTCTCGTCTGAAGCGAGAGATCGGCCGAAAAATTGCCCGGGAGAGAGATCTCGACGTCTCCATCTGCCGTGCGGATTTCCCAATCTTTTTCCATCACCGATGACGAAGAACAGTCCACTCGGATATCTCCATCTGTGGATTTGAGCCGAAGCTCTTTTAAGGCGCCGGAAATGGCCATCCTGCCGTCGACGGTGTCTGCCAGGACGCGGCCGCCGATGTCTTTGAAGTTGATGTCCCCGTCTGTTGTCTTCGCCTGGATTATTCCTTGAATCTGGCTGATGCGGATATCCCCGTCCACGGTTTTCAGGTTCATCTCTCCCTTAAGGCCGCTGCCGCGGACCTCCCCGTCGACAAGATCGACTTTCAAGTTTGAGTTTTCCGGGAGAAAAATTTCGGAGGTCACTTTCACCTTTTGAAAATCCCCGATCCAGAAGAAGAAACCCTTCCGATGGGGATATCGGATACGGATGACGAGGGAATTTCCGTCTTGAGAAAAATCCACCGTCGTGTCTCTGAACAGCCTCTCCGATCTTCTGGCATTGCTCGATCGGACCTCTTTTTTGATTTTTACCCGGATCGTGTTGTCCCCGGAGGGGGAAAAAGTGAGGTTGCCGTCGACGTCGTGGAATTCAAGAGAAACAGGCTTGGAAATGTCCATCGGAAAAGTCTTTTCAATGACTTCGGTCTTTTCCTGGGCGGCAAGGAAGCATGGAAGGGCTAGAACGACCAAGCCCAGGAGCCAAAAAAACAAGGGAATTTTTCTCATAATAGACCTCCTCCTTCAGAATATACGTAATGGCTCGACAAAAAGTTCCCCCTAGCGCAAGGTGCCTTTTAAATCCGCTTCGCTTTCGCCGGCCAGAGGGGATTCAGGATGTGGGCCAGGACGACAAGAAACACGGCGCCGATGACGTTGAACCATAGAAAAGGGATTTCGGTGAAAAAGAAACAGGCCAGGACGGCCGCCTCGGCGATAAGGGCCGCGATGAACGTGGCGTTGCCGCCGATCTTTTTGAAATAGAAGGCGATGAGGAAAATCCCGAGAATCGTCCCGTAAAACAGAGACCCCAGAATATTGACGGCTTCGATCAAGGAGCCGAGATGGTTGGCGAACTGGGCGAAGCCGATGGCGTAGAGGCCCCAAAAGACCGTGGCCGTTTTCGAGGCGCGGAGATAGTGCCGCTCCGAAGCGTTTTTCCGGAAAATCCGCTTGTAGATATCAACCACCGTGACCGAAGCCAAGGCGTTGAGCTCCGCGGACGAAGCGGACATCGAGGCCGAGAGGATCGCCGCCAGGATCAGCCCTACGAGGCCCACCGGCAAATACTCGGTCACGAAGCTCAGAAAGATGTAATTGGTGTCGTTGGTCTCGGCCAGGGGATTTCTTTTCTTGATGAGTTGGAGGGCCTCCCTCCGGAGGCCGAGCTCCGATTCCCTCGTCCGGCGGATCTCTTGGAGCGTACCCTCCACGTCCGCGTCTTTTTCAGCCTCGATCACGGAGAGCATCTTCCGAATCTGCTCCCGCTTCTCCCCGTCCAGCCGAGCGTAGTCGGCTTCGAGGGCCGCATAAGCGTCCCCATAAGCGCTGCTTTTTACGGCCGCGGTCTCGACCGGGTTGAAAAACAGGGGCGGCGTCACGAACTGGTAAAACACGAAGATCATGGCCCCGATGAACAGGATGATGAACTGCATCGGGACCTTGAGGACGCCGTTGGCCAGAAGCCCCTTGCGGCTTTCGGCGATCGACCGTCCGGTCAGATAGCGCTGGACCTGAGACTGGTCCGTCCCGAAATACGACAGGGCGACGAAGGCCCCCCCGATGAGGCCCGACCAGAAATTGTACCGGTCCTTCCAGTCGAAGGCAAAATTGATGACGTTCAGCTTCCCGAGCTTTCCGGCCACGCGGACGGCATTCGAAAAAGAGATGTCGGCCGGGAGGCGCCGGAAAATCATATAAAACGCCGCCCCCATCCCCGCGGTGATGATCATCATCTGTAAAAGATGCGTCTTGCTGACCGCCTCCGTGCCGCCGGAGGCCGTGTAGAGGATGACCAGGCCGCCGGTCATGAAAATCGTCAGCCGGAAATCCCAGCCGAGAATGACCGAAATGATCAGGGCCGGGGCGAGAATCGTGAACCCGGCCGCGAGCCCGCGCTGGATGAGGAAGAGGATGCTCCCCAAGGCCCGGTTTTTCAGGTCGAAGCGCTGTTCCAAATACTCGTAGGCGGTGTAGACCTTGAGCCGATGGTAAATGGGGACGGCCGTGATCGAAAGGATGACCATGGCGATGGGCAGGCCGAAATAAAACTGAACGAACCGCATCCCGTCCACGTAGGCCTGACCCGGGGTGGACAGAAAAGTGATTGCGCTGGCCTGGGTCGCCATGATCGAAATGGTGACGGCGTACCACGGCGTAGATCTGTTCGCCAGAAAGAAGCCCTGGATGTCCTTTTTGCCCCGGGTTTTCCAAAATCCGTAGGCGGCCACGAACGAGAGAAACAAGCTCAGGACGATCCAGTCGATAGGTCGCATGGGCTAAGTATTCAACAATCCCTCGTAGAAGGCTTCGTATTGGGGGATGATGCAGGCGGCGTCAAAGTGCTGTTCGGCGCGCCGCCGGGCCTGCGTTCGGAAGAGTGAATGCCGGGCCGGATCGCTTAGAAGTTCGACGGCCTTTGCGGCCATGCCCTCGACATCGCCGACCGGCAAGAGATATCCCGTCTCGCCATGGACGATGACCTCGGGCAATCCGCCGACATCGGAAGCGATGACGGGGACCCCGCAATTCATCGCTTCGAGGGCCGTCAAGCCGAAGCTCTCCTGCTCGCTGGGCAGAAGAAACAAGTCGGTGCAGAAAAAGAGAGGCTCTAACGTGTCCTGTTCCCCGAGGAAATGGACTTCGGAGGCGAGGCCCATCTCCTTTACCAACTGCTGGATATGTGGCCGCTCGGGGCCATCGCCGATCAAGAGGAGCTTGGCCGGGATCTGTTCCCGGACCCGGGCATAAATCCGGACGACGTCCCCGATCCTTTTGACCGGGCGGAAATTGGAGGCGTGCATCAGGATTTTCTCCCCCTCCGGAGCGAAGGCGGGCCTCGAACAGGCGTCGCGGTTCCGGTCCGGCCGGTCGAGGTCAACGAAATTATAGATGACCCGGATTTCGCGCTTGATGTCGAATTCCTCGATCGTCCGCTGTTTGAGATAGTGCGAAACCGCCGTCACCCCGTCCGATTGCTCGATGGCGAATTTGACGACCCGGCGGAAGGACGGCTCGGCCCCGACCAAGGTGATATCCGTGCCGTGGAGGGTTGTGACCGTTTTAAGCCGCCGGGAGTTGAATATCTGCTTCGCCAAATAAGCGCTGGCCGCATGGGGGACGGCATAGTGAGCGTGGATGATGTCCAAACCGCAGGTTTCGGCGAGTTCTACCAGCTTGGTGGCCAGCCCCAGCTCGTAGGGAGGGTACTTGAACAGCGGATACAAGGCTACGTCCACTTCATGGAGGAAGATGTTTTGATGGAAGGCGCGCAGGCGGAACGGCGGGGCATAGCTGACGATATGGAGCTCGTGGCCTTTTTGGGCCAGCCCAATGGCCAATTCCGAAGCCACAACCCCGCTCCCGCCGTGGGTCGGATAGCAGACGATGGCGATTTTCATGGCTCTCCTCATGGAATCGTCCACAGATATTCCGGGCCGAAGAATGCGACGGGGTCGTCCACTTTCAAGGCTTCCCGGACAAGAAAAGGCTCCCCGTATTTCGCCCCGATCTGGGCGCCATATCTCCTGTCCCGGGCCTCGATGAGGTCTAGGAATTCGGGCCGGCCGATGAGCGTTTCCCCGGACGCGGGCGCGGATTCGGGCTGATCCGGGCGATGGAATTGAGACGCATAGGCCCGGATCGCGTTCATTTTTTGCGCGTGAGCGTCGGTAATATCGATGATGAACGATGGGGCGAACTCGAAGCGGCTCTGACAGAAAACGATCTTCACAGGCCGGAACGCCTCTCCTGTCGTCTCAATTTTTTTCAGCCCGGCGAGATAGACCGAAGCGCGCACGAGCTGAGACGCGTTTTCGTGATCCGGGTGGCGATCGATCCAATAGGGGGCGAAGACGATTCGGGGTTTATGGGCGCGGATCTCGGCGATAATTTTGAGCTTATTCTCCCAAGTGACCTCGACCCGCCCGTCGGGAATGTCGAGCATTTTGTGGACCGCCAAGCCCATCACTTCGGCCGCTTTCGCAAACTCCCGGGCCCGGATTTCGGCGCTGCCCCGAGTGCCCGTCTCGCCCCGGGTCAGGGCGACGACTCCGGTTTTATACCCCACCCCCGCCAGCTTGATGAGCGTCCCGCCGCAGGACAATTCCGGGTCGTCGGCATGCGCTCCGAAAGCTAACACATCCAGGGTCATGGCGGCCTCCTCCAAAGAAGATATCCTTTCATATCGTTAGAATCTGATGATCATACTCGTCGATGTTGATCGCCTCGTCCAGCTTGTCAACGAAAGCCGGGCCGTATTTCAGGAGATAAGGCACGATATTGAAGACACGCTCCTGGAGATGCCCGTTAGGGTAAAGATGGTCACCCGCTTTGCGGATCTGCCCGACGGCGATGTCGTTCTGTTTCTTCGCCGCCTGGACGATTTTCTTTTCCAGGAACCGCAATTGCTGAACCATCTTCCCCTGGGAGAGATGGGCGGATTCCTTCAAGGTCGGCTCGAAGACGGCGACGTCCCGGATGATCGGTTCAAAGTCCTGCTCCAGATGAGTGGCGGCGAGGCTCAGGGCCCGGCCCAATGGTTCGGGAACTCCGCTTTCGCCGAGGCTTCGGATGATCCCGTCCGCGCCGCCCCAGAGATCGGGGATGTCCAGATGGTACTTCGCCAGGATGCGGTCGATTTTTCTTTCGACGACGGTCAGGCTCTTTCGCGGATAAATCACCGGCATCGGCAGGCCGAATTTTTCATAAACGCCTTTCATCTGGGCGAAATAGGCGATTTCTCCGGGCCCGCCGACATAGACGACTGTGGGCAGGAGGGTGTCCTGATAGATGGGCCGGAGAAGGACATTGGGGCTGAAGAGAAACGGCTTTTCTTTCGCCAGGGCGAGGAGGTCTTCTCTCGAATGTGTCTCCCGCGGATCTTTGATTTCGAAGTCATGGCCGTCCCACTGGACGGACCGCCGCTCCCGTTCCGCGTAGAAAATATTGAGAATCCCCTCATGTAAATGAACTTGACCTTCGTATCCGGCGTCCCGCAGTCTCCGCGAAGCGGCCAGGGCCGGCGGAGTCGCCGCGGACTCTTCGGCGATTTCGCGATAAAAAACCTCTCCGCCCAACTCTTTCAGGCGGGGATGCGAGGCGTCGATGAAGATCAAGCCGTGCGATTGAAACAGCCGGGTCATCCATCGAGCGAACGCCTCGACCCAGCCGCGGCCGGGCCGATAGGCTTCGCTTAAAGCGGCGATGATGTCCGCCTTGAATTCGGATTCCTGGGTGAGATCCGCGAGTCGACGGAGGCAATCCGCGATCTCCGGCGGCAAGACGAGAGCGGAAGCGGGGATTTTGAGCTCTCCGGAAGGCATCCCGCAGCGGACCTCTTTCAGCCGGTTGTCTTTGTCCAAAAGGACGATGTGATCGATCTCGGCCAAATCGTGATCATCCGAGGCCAGCCAAAACACCGGGACATAGTTTCCTGGACCGTTCCGGCTCAGGCGCTCGGCGAGCTTGATCGCGGTCAAGGCCTTATAGATCGTATAGAGCGGCCCGGAAAAAAGCCCCGCTTGCTGTCCGGTGACGACGGCGCAGGCTTGCTCTTGCTCCATAGACTCGATATGCCCGAGAGTCCGCGGGCCGCATCCGTAGCTTTGGTTTTGCTCTCTTAAAATCGCGGCCAACTCATCCCGGGGAATGCGGCGTGCCCGCGTCCGTTCGGTTTGGCGCTCGTACGCGGCAGCGTCTCGAAAATCTCCGTCAAAGAACTCCCGCACTTTGCCGTAGTCGTAAAAATAATCGTCCACCAGGCGCGGAAGGTGGGGGAGCCGCTTCGTCGGGATGAACACGCCTCAGCGCTTCCCCGCCGAAACCAGGTTGGCGAAAATCCGGAACGCCCCGGGCACGCCCGCCGGCAGCTGCCGAAACCAGGCGTAAGCCGTATAAATGAAAATGCCTTTCCCGTATCGCGCGTACAAGAGGCCGCCTTTTAGATCCGGCTCGCCGGGATCGTGTGAGGAGAGGATCGCTTCATACTTCTCGTCCCAGGACGAAGCGAAATACAGGCCTCTCTCCTGGACCCACCCCTCGAAGTCCTTGGACGTGATTTTGTTGGGAAAGGTCAAGAGCGGATGGCCGGGGACCAGGAAAGTCACCGGGGCGCTTTCCACGGTCACCCGGCCGCGGCCGATTGTCAGAGGATATGGCCCGATCCGGCCGGCGAGCGCGCTGGAGGCGACGTTGTACTGAACGACCAGGGTGCCGCCGCGTTCGACGTATTCGAGGAGACGTGGCTTTGCGTTCTTGAGTCGATCGCGCGTGTTGTAAGCCCGGACACCCGCGACGAGGGCATCGAACGAGGACAGATCGGATGTTTCGAGCATCTCGTCGGCCAGCATCGTCACCTCATACCCGAGGCGGCGAAGACCGTCGGCGACGTCGTCCCCCGCGCCCATGATATAGCCGAGCCTTTTCCCTTTGATTTGGACGTCGAGTTTGACGACCTTGATCCGGCTCTCCGGGAAATAGACCTGGCGGTGAATGTGGGGATAGGAGATCTCTACCATCGCCCGTCTCACGATTTCTCCGCCGAGATCCGCTTCGGCTGTGAGGACGGATTCCTGGGCGTTTTTCGGCGGAGAGATTTCGAACGAAACCTCTCCCTCTTCATACTTGCCGGCGAGCGAAAAAGGAAGGCCGGCCGGAACGACCCGCCACCCGTCCGTCCCTTTAAGACGGATGGTCCCGGCGACGTTCTTTGAATGGCTCTTCAACCTGATCTTCACCGGCTGGGGGCCTTCTCCGGGGAATATTTTGACGCCGTCTTCGATCTGGATCGTCACCCGCGGCCGGACCTCGAAAGGCCGGTAACGCTCGCCTTCGACCTGATCTGTCCAGCGGAAGAGAACGGGGATGGAATATTCAAGACGCTGTCCTTCGGCGCTCAGGACGAGTGCGACGCTAAGGGAAGGCGGATTTTCGGCCAGGCCCATGAGATGGCGATCCCCGGCCGAAAACGGACCGTTTTGAGGGGAGGGCTCCAGCCAATAAGGCTGGGACAAGGGAAAGTCCACCGGGATGAGAACCTTATTCTCGATGGCCAGGGTTTCGTTGTTTTTCAGGGGCTTATCGACGACGGAATCGGGGACGATTCGGGGAATGCCGAGGCTATGGAGGACGAACGGCTGGTCCGATCGATTGACAATCGATGTCCGGATTAGGATTTCGTCTCCCGGAGCAGCGGCGAAATCGTCGGCGATCGCTTCCATCCAGATTCCGCCACAGCCTTGGATGACTCGGGACAATTCCTCTTTCTTCAGGCGGACCCAATCCGACTCCGGGAGCTTGGCCAGCTCGGCCTGAACGCCCAGGAGGCCGGGGATTGACCGGGATGGCTGCCGGGAATCGAACGATCGGATGCATTCGGTCAAAAGAAGACCGACCTTTTGCCCGCCAGGGACGCGATTCCAGGTCACGTCGATCCCCTCGAATATGTCTTGGGTGGCCGGCTCTCCGGCCCAAAGTTCGAAAGAATCGTATTGGGTCCCTCTCCGTCCCCCCGAGCCGAAGCCCTGGCTTTTATGCTGGGACCGGCTCTCGCCGGCGATCTCGGAGTACGATTTTCCCAACAACGGATTGTATTCGCCGGTATCGACTCGCAAGGCCGGAGCCGTCTCTTCCGGACGCGGGCGCCCTCTGTTCAACAGGATCCGGGTCGTTTTCCAAACCGGCACGTCTTTCAACTGTTCGGGAAACCGGTTCGGGTCGGCGGCCGCGGCGAAAGCTTCTTTGATCAGCATCCCGGAGGCTGTGTGGTGCCCGTGCCCTCCGGCCCCCTCGGCGGCGAACCGGGTAATGATCACATCGGGACAGAACTTCCGGATCACCCAGACCAAATCGCCGAGGACGCTTTCCTTTCCCCAGATTTCGAGGGTTTCCGCCGCCGTTTTTGAATAGCCGAAGTCGACCGCCCGGGTGAAATACTGCTCGGCCCCGTCGATCCGGCGGGCGGCCAGGAGTTCCTGCGTTCGCAGGAGGCCGAGCTCCGCCCCTTGTTCCGGACCGATCAGGTTTTGGCCGCCTTCGCCGCGCGTGACCGAAAGATAGGCCGTCCGGTATTTCCGCCCTTTCGAGAACAAAGCCAGCAGCGATGTGTTCTCGTCGTCGGGATGGGCCCCGACGTAGAGGACGCTGCCCAGGACGTTAAGCTTGTGGAGCGCGATTTCCAAATCCGCGGCGTTGGGAATGCCACGCTGCTGTGCTTTGACCGAAATAGAGAACACCAACAGCGGTCCCAGAATCATCAACAAACTTTTTCTCAAATTCGTCCTTCTTCCAGGCCGGAATAGACCGGACCGCTGGGAAATCCGCCCGCTGTATCTTTCCTCGAGTTTATTGGGGCAGCTCGAAGGGAGCCGCGACTGGAGTCACAGTGACGCGGAGGGCATCGTCCTCCTGCTAGCTGCCGGACTTAAACGAGGCTGTCGCCATCGTTTTGTCCCACATCATCGCCAGTTTCCCGCCGTCAACGGCCATGTCGATAAAAGCGATCGTGAATTGGTCCATCGAGAACGGCAGTGTCTCGACCTTCATCGCCGCCCGGAGGACGTCCTTGTCGGGGGTGTATCCAAAGGAGCCCCAGAGAGCCTCCTTATTTTTCGGGTCGTACTTTTCCTGGGCCGGCCAATTGGAGAAGACGAGGGTCCAGGCGTTCTCTTTCAGTTCCACGAAGACGCTATATTCCCCGGCCGGCAGCGTTTTGCCGTCGAACACGAGCGGCACTTCAGTCTTGAACCGGGTCGTCTGGTTCGCGCCCGCCCGCCAAACCGGAGAACCGTCGCTCACCTTCTTGCCGTAGTCCGCGCCTGCGCCGAAGAGATTCTGGCGCCCGCGCTTGATGGGCCGGCTGTATGTTACTTCGATCCACTTGCCGTCCTGATACCGCTGGCCGCCCTGGACTTCCACGTATTTCCCGCCGATCTGAGTGGCGGCCGTCCCAGGCGGGCTCGCCGGCTTCCGGACAGGCGTCTGCGCCAGGCTCCCTGCGACCAGGGCCACGATCGCAACCACCGCCAAAATCCAACCGTGACGTCTCATTTCGCTCCTCCTTGATGAGTTTCTCGCACCAGCCGGCCGCGCGATCCGGTTCTGCTTGTCGATATCCGGAGGCGAGGACGGGCGGTGCGATCCATGTCGACTTGACCGATTATAATGCTAAATCCGGATAACGACAACTGATTTCGTTTCCACCCGATGTTGCCGATGGACCGACTTTGTCTTTATTATCTTGTTCTCGGGTAATTGGAGGTTGCTTTTTCCGGACGCTTGAGATCTATCCCCTCTGAGCCCCATGACTATACTCCCGCGCCCATAAAAATGTTAAATCCGGCGGCTGATCGAGGTCAAGAACAGGAAATGGCCGCGAAGAAGGCTGGCCATGGGAAGTCACACGGGCGATGAATGCCAGATAATCCATCGTCTCCTGGTCGCGCGCGTCCTGGCCATATCGATGGCTGGCCTTGCTCGGAATCATCCGGAGTTTCGGATAAGAAGCTCGACAATATCCGCCGCCCGTTTCAGTGTAGCCAAGTCGAGTCTATCGAATGTATCGGATGTCTTATGAAAATTTGGCGGGATGGACTTGTTGTCAAGCCCGATCAGCGTCAAAACCTTGTACCCTTTTTTTGCTGCAGGGCCTGCCTCCGTCGGCGCCATGATCGGTGTCCTGAGGAGAACAGCCATGCCCCTGCGGCGTTCCACATCCGAAAGAGCCTCAAGACCCGCCCCCGGATAAGGAATATGCTGGAGATGACCTTCGCCAATCGCCCAGTGCAGCTTGCCGCCGCCGACACTGTCCAGGTTGATGAAGAGCGTTTCGGGTTTAGCAAGTTCCTGATGATGCTTCATGCAGTCCTTGATTCCGAAGAAACCCGCTTCCTCAGCGCCGGACGTTAGAAGCCGGATCGAAACACGAGCTGGGGGCTTTTTCGAAAATCGTTCTGCCAATTCGAGAAGGACGAGGATCCCGGAGCCGTTGTCATTAGTCCCCGGCGAGGGGCTGGACAGTCCCCATTGGATCGTGACGAGCAGGGTGGCGCATAAGACAAATACGGATATCGTCGATAGCACGATAGAGACTTGATAGGCCCAAAGGAAGAGGCTGAAGGGCCAGCGCCGCGCCGAACAGGAGATGATGGATTATCTGGAGTTCATCGCCCGCGTGACCTCGCACATCCCGGACAAAGGCCAAGTCACTGTATGGCCGGATCGGAGTATCGAGGCAAAATCGCCCCCGCGTCAGGGCGGAGCTGAAAAGCAAATTCTTACAATTCCAAGAAGCCGGCTAACCTGGTCCTGGTCGGCGCGGCTGGCGTCGGCAAGACGCATCCGGCGACCGCCCTCTGCCATCAGGCCGTCCTCCAGGGCCTTCAAACCATTTTCATCACCCTTTTCGACTTCGCCTCGAAACCGGCCAAGGCCAAAAGCCCCTACACCCTCATCGACTTCTATGCCAAGGTGCCGCTCCTGTGTCTGGACGAACTCGGCTATGTCGTCCCAACCAAAGAGCAGGCCGACTCGATCTTCCAGATCATCTCCAAGAGGACCGAGGTCCGAACCACCATCGTCACCACCAACCTCATCCCCTCCCAGTGGGGCAAGATCTTCGACTCGGTCACGGCCTCGGCCATCCTCGACCGGCTCAGCATGAACGGCCGGTTCATCATCTGCGAGGGGAGGTCGTATCGGAGCAAGAGGTGAGACCCAAAGACCCCAACGAGAACCCTATGCCGCGGCCCGCGAACAAGAAAATGGGGAGAGCCTTAAACTAAGCATTTTCCGCAGGACGCCGGGCTTGCCGCTTTTGGCTCACTTTTGATTGCCGCCTACAGAAGCTCGATGAGCGAAACCGTTGGCTGCGGATTGCCGACCTCATACCGTGGGAAGAGCCGGCATTTCGGGCACTTTATGGCTGGGCTTCTCTAACCGCCCGTAGCCTTAGGATATAAGCTCCCGGCCTCTCCGAGTCAACCGGAATCTCTCGGAAAAATCGTTTTGGACGCAGACGAAACAGCTATTATTAAATACGTATAATTGACACATATGGCGATAATGCGTATTATATATCAGGAGCTGACAAATGGTATCATTAAACCCCAAACAATCCGTGGAAGTATTTCATCTGATCTTGCTGAACCACCTCGGCCGGAAATTGGACAAGCAAAAATGGGCCTTAAAGGGCGGCTGTAATCTGAGGTTTTTCTTTAGAAGCCCCCGGTATTCCGATGATATGGATCTGGATGTTCAGAGTGTCCCCGTCGACGTGCTCCGCGAGAAGGCCAATTCCATCCTGTCGGGAAAGCCTTTCAAGACGATTCTCGAAGTCCGCGGCATATCGATCGAGCATGTTACGGAGCACAAACAGACCGAAACGACGCAGAGATGGAAGTTCGGCCTGATGGTTCCGGGTCTCGAGCAGCCTGTCCCGACGAAGATCGAGTTCTCGAGGAGGGGCCTGGAAATGGGGAGCGTCTTCGAGCCCGTCTCCCCCGAAATCGTTCGTCTATACGAGCTTCCCCCCTTGATGGCCAATCACTACCCGGCCCCGATTGTCTGGCGGCAGAAAATCGGCGCGGTTCTCTCCCGGACCACATCCCAGGCCAGGGACATTTTTGACTTGTATCTTCTTTTGGAGGCGGGTTTGAAATCCACCGCCGCCCTCACAAGAGATAAGAAGCTGGACGTCGTCCAAATCAAGGAGACCGTCCTGGCCGTGGATTTTGGGCAGTTCAAAAGCCAAGTGGTGTCCTACCTGGAGCCCGACCTCCAGCCTCAATACGATTCGGAGGAAACTTGGGACGCGATGAGGTGGCGTGTCATCGAGGCGCTCGGGGAGGGACATTTATGAGACTCGTGGACGTCCACGCCCGGCTCTTGAAGATGGGCATCCCGGTATTCCAAACGTCGGATGCCGCGGCCTACCTGGGGGTCGGAAGCGCTCACGCCAGCAAGCTGCTGGCCCGGCTGGCCGCTTCGGAACACTTGGCGCGGCTGGGCCGGGGGCGATGGGGATTCAAGGACCGAATAGATCCCTTTGCCCTGCCGGAATACCTCACGTCGCCCTACCCAAGCTACGTGTCTCTTCAATCTGCCCTTTACCATCATGGGATGATCTCCCAAATCCCCTCCGTTCTCTATGCCGTTTCCCTGGCCCGGGCAAAAACGTATAAGACCGCCTTGGGGACAGTGTCCGTTCACCATATCGATCCCTCGTTCTTCTTCGGACATCAACCCGCGGCAAAAGGCTCGGGGAAAATCGCGACTCCTGAAAAAGCGCTGATCGATTTTCTTTATTTGAGCCCGGCGCGGACGCGTCTTTTCCGGGCCCTCCCCGAACTCGAGTTCCCCGGGGGATTCAAGGTCAACGAGGCGCGAAAAATCATTCGCCGGATCCGCTCGGTCCGCCGGAGAAATCACGCCGGCCGTCTTTTCGAGCAGCTCCTCGAGGGCCGCGTGAGGGGATGAGGCGACATCTCCGCCAAGACGAAACAGAGGCTCCATGACTTGATAAGGATTTGCTTTTTCGCGTTGCACGAGATTCCCTCGCCTTAAGCTCGGAGTCGGCACAGCCCTTCCTGAGAAAAGAATATTCTCGGCACAACGGAAGGACAACATCAAGAATCACGCCAAGTGCCGGCCAGAAGGAATCAGCCAAAGGCCCTTCTGATTGAAGTAACCAATCCGAACATCAACCGTCAACAAGCGTTGACGCGGACTCCAAATTCCAGTTACTTCCAGAGCCGGAATGGGGAAGAGGAAAGGAAGTCAGGAAGGGCTGAAGAAGAATTTCATGGCTTTCCGGCCTTGCTCGGAATCATCCGGAGGTTCGCCTTAGATATTTTCCGCTTTTTCGCTTGGTCCAGCCCCCTTATTCTTGACTCTTATGTTGGCCTTCTCCCAGCACGGCATGGACATTCGGCATCCATTCGCTGACGATGATCTTTTGCGAACATTTTTCTTCGCATGTCCGGCACTGAGTGCAGGCGTTTGCCGTGTGGATAAAGGAAAGCAAGCGAATCGATTCGAGGGCTTTATCTCAGGGTGCCTTCGTAGTGAGCGGTGAGCTGACGCTTCTTCACCTCGTCCGGTGTATACAAGGGGAGGAGGACGGGAGCGACACGGTCGGTCTTGATTTTCGCTTTCTTCAATTCATTCTCGTAGGCCGTGACGTGTTCGAGGGTGAGCTTCCTGATCGTCGCCGATTTTACGTATTCGGCGGCGAACTTGCCGGCCCGGCGGCCGAAGACGTTATAATCCAGGACGGAATTGCCCATCAACCTGTTCCGGCCGTGGACTCCTCCAGAAGCCTCGCCGGCCACATACAGGCCCTTGAGGTTGGTTTCGCAGTGGTCGTTGATCTCGACCCCCCCGTTCTGGTAATGGAGCGAAGGATAGACGAGCATCGGCTCTTTGGTGATATCGATGTTATAGCGGATGTACTGGCGGTACATGGCCGGGAAGTTCTTGTCTATATAGCCTTCGCCCTGGATGATCTCGATCAGGGGCGAATCCAGCCAAACGCCCCAGCGCCCGCTTGGGGTTTGGATGCCGTTTTTCCGCTCCAGGCATTCGCGGATGAAGGAGGCGCTTTCTACGTCTCTCGGCTCTCTAGGCCAGACAAAGAGCTCGCCGAACTTGTTGATAGGCTGCCCGCCGGCGCCGCGGATCTTTTCGGTGATCAGGAAGCCGGCGATCTGTTCCGGGAAGACGGCTCCTGTCGGATGGTATTGGACCGAATCCATGTACAACAGCTTGGCGCCGGCGCGGTAGGCTATGACCAGGCCGTCGCCGGTGGCGCCGTAATGATTGGTCGTGTCAAAACCACGGATGTGGAGCCGGCCGTAGCCGCCGGTGGCGATGATGACCGCCTTGGCTTTGACCGTGAAATATTCCTCGGTCTCCATGTTGTAGAGAACACCGCCGGCGCAGCGACCCTTGTCATCCATGATCAGTTCGACGGTCGGCATGAACTCCAGGACTTTGATATCATCGGGATGATTGCGGACTTCATCCATCAGGGTCCGCATGATGATGGCGCCCGTGTAGTCGCGGCAGGAGTGCATTCTCTTCCTGGACGTTCCGCCGCCATGCAAGACGTACATCGAGCCGTCCGGGTTTTTATCCCAGACCACGCCCAGGTCTTCCAGCCACTTGACGACCTCGGGCCCGTCCTCGGTCATGGCCCGGACCAGCTCGGGCTTGTTGTCGAAGTGCCCGCCGCCGATGGCGTCCAGATAGTGGATTGTCGGAGAGTCTTTCTCCGTGACGGCCGCCTGCATGCCGCCCTGGGACATCATGGAGTTGGCATCGCCCATGCGGAGCTTTGTCGAGATGATCGATTGGGCGCCGTTCTGCCGGGCGATGATCGCCGCCGCGCAGCCCGCGCCGCCCGCGCCGACGATCAGGATATCGGTCTCGTAATCCGGCGTCGTCAGGTCGAACAGCTTGGATTCGATCCGGCTGTGGGATTCGAGGATATCGGCAACTTCGGTTGTCAGCAGTTCCCCTTTGTTCGGCCCGATATGGACCTGCCGCCTGGACTCGGGCTTGTAGTCGGGATGGAATTTGTTCAGGACGTCCTCCCGCTCCTCCGCCGTCATGGGCGGAAAAACATGCTTTCGCGATCGTTCAAGCTCGAGTCTTTTCTGCCGCGTCTCATCGACTTTTTTCAGGGAATCATGCATATAATCTGGATACATCGGATTCTCCTTTATTCGCTATCCCGGGCGTAATATTTCTTCTTGAGCTCGTCCTTCTTCATCTTCATCATCTGTTTGTACTCGGTGTCATACTTTTTGGCTTTGACTTCTTTCAGCCTTTTGTCCAGGTGATCGCTGTTTTTTCTGAGGTATTTTCCGTAGAGCCGCCTGGCCAGGATTCCGACGTTATAGTGGACGATTTCGGCCGGGCAGCGGATGGCGCACAGGCCGCAGCTGAGGCAGTCGAAGGACAGGTCCATGACTTTCTCGATATTGCCCTGCTTGGCGGCCTGGATGTAATCCATGACCTCCAGGTCCTGGGGGCAAGCCTTGGTGCAGGTGTTGCAGGCCACGCAGCGGAAGATTTCCGGATAGAGCTTCTGGAAGACGGCGACGTTGGGCTCGAGCTTGTCCAGATCATAGACCGGCTTCTGAGCGGGAATGGCCGGAAGCTGAGAAAGCCACATGCCGTCCTGGACGAGCGTCATGCAGGCCATGCCGGTATAGATTTTGTAGTCGCCGGGAAGCCGGTAGACCGTGGCACACGCGCCGCAGAATCCCTCGCGGCAGCCGGCACCCCTCTTGATCTGGTAGCCGGCGTATTCGATGGCGCCCATGATCGTGGCATCGGCCGGCACCTTGTGGGCTTTGCCCATGATATAGACGGTGACCATCGCCTTCGGCGGCTCGCTCTTGGCCGGGGCCGTCTGGGTTTTAGCCGTTTTTCCAGGCTTGGTCTTGGGTTTGGCAGCTTTCACTTTTGCCTTTGCCGTGGTCATTGCCATCGCGTTCTCCTTCCAAATCTTTAATATTCTTGGGGCAATTGCCGGAGCTCCGCCCAGGAATAGACCGGGCCGTCCTTGCAGACGTAGTGGCGGCCGATATTGCACCGCCCGCACTTGCCGATCCCGCATTTCATCTTGTTTTCCACGGTCGTGTAGATTTGCTCGTCCTTGAAGCCGATCTCGGACAGGGCTTTGATGCAGGTCTTGATCATGATCGGGGGACCGCAGGTGATGGCGATCGTGTTCTCCGGAGAGGGCTTTTTATCCAGGATATTCTGGGCGACAAAGCCGACGAATTCCTTCCACTCGGGTTCAGCGACATCAATCGACAGGTGCACGGTCATTTTCGATTTTAGGTCTGCGAGCTCCTCCTTGAAAACGATGTCCGGCGAGGTCCGGGCGCCGTAGATAAGCGTCAGGTCGCCGTAATCTTTCTTCAGCAAGAGCGCCGTCTGGAGCACAGACCAGATGGGCGCCAGGCCAATGCCTCCGCCGGCGAAGAGGATGTTCCTGCCTTTCCACGATTCGATAGGAAAGGCGTTTCCATAGGGGCCGCGGATGCCGATGATGCTCCCGACTTCGAGATCGTGGATGGCCGAGGTCACCCGCCCCATCTTCAGGATGCTGAACTGGAGATAGTCCTTGATGAGCGGGGAGCTCGAGATCGAGATCATCGACTCGCCCTTTCCGAAAATGGAAAGCATGGCGCATTGCCCGCACTTGTGGGTGAACCCGACGTCCAAAAACTGAGTTCGGAAGGTTTTGATCGAGCGGACGCCGCCGACCTCTTCCTTGACGGAGATGACTTTGGCCAGTTTGGGGAGGTAAACGTTAGCTCGCATGGTCTCTTACCTTTTCCACGACCTTGATGATGTCGATGCCCACGGGGCAGAGTGTGATACACCGGCCGCAGCCCGTGCACTGGTAGTTCTGCCAGACCTCGACAAAGTACTGAAACTTATGGTTGATGCGCTGCCGGAGGCGGGCCGCCTTGTCGGGCCGCGGGTTGTGCCCCGAAGAGTGCATGGTGAAATCGGGGAACTGACAGGTATCCCAGGTCCTGACTCGCCGTCCGGCGAGAGGCGTCTGGCTTTCGACTTCGTCGTTGATGTCGAAGCAGTGACAGGTGGGGCAGAGGTAGGTGCAGATGCCGCAGCGGATGCAGCTCATGGACTCGTCATCCCAGAAGGGCGAGGCGAACATGCCTTTGAGCTTGGCCGGGACATCCTTGATATTTTTGAGCTCGCGGGCGAGCTTTTTTTCCGAATCGGCATGGACTTTTTCTGCCGCTTTTTTATCCGCGGGCTTTGCCTCGTGAAAGATCGCGCCCCCCTCGGAGATGAGCTTGTTGCCTTTTCCGGTGATGGCTTCGACATAGTATTGATCGCCCAATTCGGTCATGAGAGCGTCCAGCCCCTCCTTCGAGTGCGGGGAGCCGTTGACGGACAGGCAGAAACAGTTTGTCGTGGGCGGAGTCGCGCAGGCAAGGCCAACAAGGACCGCCGAGTTCCGCCGCTTCCAGTAATAATCATCCCTGATTTCACCGCCGAAGACGAGGTCTGTGAGGATCACGGCTTTTCCTTCACAGGGACGGACGCCAAAAATAACCGCGGGCTTCCCCTCGGGCAGGAGCTCCTTGAGCTCGTAGCCGCCCGTGTCCGCCTCGCGGAATTCAAAGAGAAACTCGCGCTGCGGGAAGACGATCTTTTTGGCCGGGATGGCCGTCTGCGGATAGTCGAGACTGACCGCCTTCGGGTCGGCGGCGAGCTCGTAGTTCCAGACATCGTCAATGAGCCGTGGAGCGTAAACGTCATAGGCGCCCAGGGCTTCGAGCCAGCGAGAGAAGTCTTTTTTTGCCAGTATTTTGTCCATGGTCTCACCTGATGAAATCTTCCGGGTCCTCATCCCGGAAGCACGAGATCAGCGCCGGTTTTTCCGGGTCGAAGCCCACGTCATAGCCGAAGAGAAGCTTGGCCTCTTTTTCGAGCTTCTTGTTGAGCATGCGCAGCGGAATATTCACCGGACAGGCTCGCTCGCACTCGCCGCAGTCGATGCAGCGGCCGGCGAGATGGATAGCCCGGACCATATGATAGAAAATGTTTTCGGAGATGACGGGAGATTTGTCGAGCCACTTGATCTTCTGGGCCTTCTCCTCCGCCGTCGTGTCGGGGCTGACGGCGAACGTGATTGTGTCGGCCACGCACTCGTCGCAGTAGCACATCGGGCAGACCGAACGGCAGCCGTAGCAGCGAACGCATTTCTCGAGTTGTTCACTCCAGAATTTCCACCGATCTGCGGAGGTGAGGGTTTCGATTTTCTCGACAGAGCCGAAGGGATGGCACACGGTGCGCTTCGTCTTTTCGCCCAGCAAGACGTCAAAGACGATCGGAAAATTGGCGATGCATTCGAGACATCGGTCGGCCATGATTTCGGAGGCGGGGAGTGTGACCGCTCCGGAATCCGTCGTGATCAAAAAATTTTCATCCGAGCCAAACTCGATTGTCTTAGCTATCCAGCCCTTGAGCTTCTTGGCCAGCTTCCGCTCGTCGATGACGCCGGTCGTTTCGCAGGAAACGCCGATGATGTGGACGTCCTTGCGGTTGATGAATTTTTCTTGGAGCAAGATGACAATCGCCCGGCTGTCGCAGCCCTTGACCATGACGCCGACGGGCCTCGTGTCGGGATTTTTCTGCAGGGCCTTTCGCCTTTTTTCATCGACGAGGAATCGGACCAGGTTGTGGACGCAGGTCGGGCCCCAGATGATCTTGTCCACGTCCTCCGGCTTCTTGATGAAGACGGGGTTGGCCTTCCAGCCGTCCGAGCCCAGCTCGTAGGCGATAATATATTTGACTTTGCCGCTCTCGAGCAGCTTCTTGGCTTCAGCCCTGACGTCTTCGTGTTTAACCATTGCCCTCTCTCCTCAGCTTGGTCTGCGGGCCGAGCGGCTTGAGTTCTTTCACCAGCTCCTTGATGACCTGAGTGTATTTCTGGCCCTCCGCCGCCGAGACCCAGGACATCTGAAACCTCTCGGGCTCGAGGCCCAGGTGCTCGAGCAGCTTCTTGACGAGCAAGAGCTTGCGGCGGGCGTACATATTTCCCTTGATGTAGTGACAGTCGCCCGGGTGGCAGCCGGAGACGAGGACCCCGTCGGCGCCTCGGTTGAAAGCCTCGAAGATATAAAGCGGCGAGACGCTTCCCGAACACATGACCTGGATCGGAATGACGTTGGCCGGGTATTCCATGCGTGAAACGCCGGCCAGGTCCGAGCCCGCCGACGAGCACCACTTGCAGAGAAAAGCGACGATTTTCGGTTCGAATTCCTCGGTCATCCTCAGCCTCCCAGGCACGCTAAGATCATCTCCTGGACCTGATTCTGGGTCAGGTTCTTCACCTGGATGGCGGCCCTCAAACAGGTGGCGGAGCAAGTCCCGCAGCCTTCGCACAGAACCTCGTTGACTTCGACTTTCCCGTCCTTGAACGCGATGGCGTCATAGGGGCAGACCGCGACACACATGCCGCATCCCGTGCAGAGATTCTTGAGGACTTTGGCCACGGTGGGCGAGTGGTAGAGCCGGTCCTGGGACAGGATGCCGATCGCCTTGGAGGCGGCGCCGCTGGCCTGGGCGACCGCCTCGGGAATGTCCTTGGGGGCCTGGGCCGCTCCGGCCAAGAACATCCCGGACGTCACACTCTCGACCGGCCGCAGCTTGGGGTGGGCTTCGGCCAGGAAGCCGTCTTTGTCCATGGCCAGCTTGAGCTTCTTGGCCAGCTCTTGGGCGCCCTGCGAGGGCCGCATGGCCTGGGCCAGGACGACCATATCGGCATCGATTTCGATCGACTTTCCGGAGAGTGTATCGACGCCCCAGACCTTGATCTTTCCATTTTCTTCGAAGATTTTGGAGACCTTGCCGCGGAGATAAATGACGCCGTCTTCCTCTACGGCGCGCTGGACGAACTCCTCGTAGCCCTTGCCGCCCGAGCGGACGTCGATGTAGAAGACATAGGCCTGTCCGTCATGGACATGGTGTTTATAGAGCATGGCGTGCTTGGCCGTGTACATGCAGCAGATCTTGGAACAGTAGGCGCAGTGGAGTTCGGGGTCGCGGGAGCCGGAGCACTGGATGAAGACGACTTCCTTGGGCTCCTTGTGGTCGGACGGCCGCAGGATTTTTCCCTGGGTCGGACCGGAGGCGGAGCAGAGCCGCTCGAACTGGAGTCCGTCGAGGACATCGGCGTATTTGCCGTAGCCGTATTCAGCCATATGTTCTTTATCATAGAGGTCGAAGCCGGTGGCGACGATGATGGCTCCGACATCTTCTTCGATGATCTCGGGCTTCATGTCGAAGTTGATGGCCTTGACCTTGCAGACGTCGGCGCACTTTCCGCAGGCGATGGTCGTGAAGGGGTCAGGACAGTTTTTATCATCGAGCGTATAGGACGCCGGGATGGCTTGGGGGAAAGGAATGTAGATCGCCCGGCGGCCGGTCAATCCCACGTCGAACTCGTTGGGAACAACGATGGGGCAGACCTTGGTGCATTCGTCGCAGAGGTTGCATTTGGCCGGATCGACGTACGTAGGCTTCTTGAGGATTTTGACTTTGAAGTTGCCGACGTAGCCAGTCACTTCCTGGACTTCGCTGTAGGTCATGAGCTTGATGTTGGGATGCTTGGAGACCTCGACCATTTTCGGGGTCAGGATGCACTGGGAACAGTCAAGGGTGGGGAACGTTTCCGAGAGCTGGCTCATATGGCCGCCGATCGAAGGGGAACGTTCGACGAGAATCACCTTGTAGCCGGCGCCGGCCAGGTCGAGCGCCGACTGGATGCCCGAAATGCCGCCGCCGATGACGAGCGCTTTCCGGGTGACGGGGACACTGATCGGCTCGAGCGACTCGTTTTTCTGGACCTTCTTGAGCGCGCTCTTGGTCAGGTGGGCCGCTTTGTGGGTCGCCTTGCCCTTGTCTTTGTGGACCCAGGAGCACTGCTCACGGATGTTGGCGATCTCGCATTTGAAGGAGTTGATGCCGGCCCGCTTGGCGGCGTTGCGGAAGGTGGTCTCGTGGAGGTTCGGGGAGCAGCAGGCGACGACGACGCTGTCCAGCTTCTTGTCCTTGATGGCCTGCTCGATCATGTTCTGTCCGGGGTCGGAGCACATGTAGACGTAGTCCACCGAGTGGGCGACGCCCGGCTCTTTGGCCATCTCCGCAGCGACGCTTTTCACGTCGACGGTGCCGGCGATGTTGATGCCGCAGTGGCAGATGAAAATCCCTGTGCGTTTTTTCATCGGTTAACCTTTCGGTTGGTCTTTGTCTTTTTTCAAGGCCTCCTGGCCGTGCTCGTAGCCGCGGTCGAAGGCTTTGATATTCAGATCCAAAAAGCGCTTGGGGACGAGCCCGGGGAGGGCTTTCTTCATGGCCTCCGGAGTGGCGGTTTTGGAGATGGCCGTGAAAAAGCCGAGCATGACCAGGTTGGCGAAGACGCGGTTGCCCAGTTCTTCGGCGAAGCGGGTCGCGGGGACGCTGTAGACCCTGATTTTTCCGCGGGGGGGTTTGAGCTTGACCAGGTCCGTGTCGATGATCAAAATGCCGTCCTGGCGAAGGTCCGGCTCGTATTTGTCGTAGGCTTCCTGGGACATCGAGACGAGGATCTCCGGCTTTGTGATATAAGGATAGAGGACCCTTTCTTCAGAGACGACCACCTGGGAGCTGCAGGCACTTCCCCTGGCTTCGGGGCCGAAACTCTGGGTCATGGTTGCGTATTTATTGTCGAAGAGCGAAATGGCTTTTCCCGTAATCAGGCCGCAGCGGATGATGCCCTGCCCGCCAAAACCCGAGAATCTTATTTCCGTCATGGTTGCTCTCCGTAAGGAACGTACTTATCGCCCAACACTTTTTTCAAATGGGTGTTCATGCATTCGAGGAAGGGCGGTTTTTCTCTGTCCACGAATTTGCCGACGATCATTTTGCCTTGATACCCGATGTCCAGGGTTCGCGTGTCGGCGCCGTGCCGGATCTCGGAGTTGTCATGATAATACTTGAGAAGGTTCAATCCGTCGCCGAGCCTGTTCCGCCGGGCATACAGGGTGACGCAGGGAGCGATGACTTCGATGAACCTGAATCCTTTCCTCTGAAAGGCCTCCTGGATGGACATCGTGACCCGCCGGATGTGGAGGCAGGTCCAGCGGGCGACATAAGTAGCGCCGCAGGCATCGGCCAGGTAGGGGAGGCTGAAGGGATATTCAAAATTGCCGTAGGGGGCTGTCGACAGGTTGGCGTTGAGGGGGCTGGTTGCCGCGACTTGGCCTCCGGTCATGGCATAGTTGAAATTGTTGACGCAGATGACCAGGATATCCATGTTGCGGCGGGCGGCATGGACAAAGTGATTGCCGCCGATCCCGACGAGGTCCCCGTCCCCGCTGAAGACGACGACCTGAAGTTCGGGATTGCCCAGCTTCAACCCGGTGGCAAAGGGGATGGCCCTGCCGTGGGTGGAATGATAGGAGTCCAGCTTGACATAGCCGGCCACCCGGCCCGTGCAGCCGATCCCCGAAACGACGGCGACTTTGTTGAGGTCGATCTCGCTCTTGCGGAGGGCGTCTACAAAAGACGTGAGGACGACGCCGATTCCACAGCCCGAGCACCAGATGTGCGGGATCCGGTCCATCCTGAGGAAGTCTTCCATCGGATTTTTGGGTTCGAACCGTTCAACGTCCTTCGTCATTTCGCTGCCTCCTTGATTACGCTGAAAACGTCCTCCGGATTGTGGACCCCGCCGCCGCAGTGCGGGACATGGATGGCGGGAGCCTTTCCCGCCGCCGCCCGCTCGACTTCCAGGACCATCTGCCCGTAGTTGATCTCCGGCACCACGAATGCTTTGACCTTCTGGGCCAGCGCTTTGATCCGCTTTTCGGGAAAGGGCCAAACCGTGATCAGCCTTAAGGTTCCGACCTTGATGCCGGCCTTGCGGGCCAGTTGGACGGCCCTGTAGGCGACACGGGATGTGATGCCGTAAGAGACGACCACGACTTCGGCATGATCGGTTTGCTCTTCTTCATATTTAATGATTTTGTCGGCGTTCTTGGTGATCTTGTCGTTGAGGTGGCGGACGCACCAATCCTGGCATTCGGCGTTGATCACGGGGTAGCCCCGCTCGTCGTGCGTCAAACCCGTCGTGTGGAAGCGGTAGCCGTCGCCCGCCTTCACCATAAAAGGAATCATGTCCTTATCGGGCTTGTAGGGAAGGTACTTGTCTTTTGGGCCTTCGTACCACTTTCTCTCGACAACCTCAATCTTGTCCGCCGGCGGGATGACCACTTTCTCGTGCATGTGCCCCACGCATTCGTCCGTCATGATGAACGTCGGTACCCTGTATGTCTCCGAGAGGTTGAAGGCCTGGATGGTGAGGTCGAAACATTCCTGGGGCGAGTCGGGGGAGAGGGCGATGATCTTGTAATCGCCGTGCGAACCCCAGCGGACCTGCATCATGTCCTGTTGGCCGACCAGGGTCGGGAGCCCCGTCGAAGGGCCGCCTCTCTGGACATTGGCGATCACGATGGGCGCTTCCATCATGGCGGCCAAGCCAATGTTCTCCATCATCAGGGAAAAGCCCGGGCCGGATGTCACGGTCATGGCTTTTTTCCCCGCCCACGAGGCGCCGATGAGGGCCGTCACGGAAGCGATCTCGTCTTCCATCTGGATAAAGACGCCTCCCACAAAAGGAATCCGTTCGACGAACCGCTCGGCGGTTTCCGTGGAGGGCGTGATCGGATAGCCGGCAAAGAAGCGGCAGCCGGCGGCCAGCGCTCCTTCGGCGATGGCAAAGTCGCCATCCATATAATGGGCTCCGGTCAAGACTCCTTTAGGGTCGGCTTTCACTTTTTTCACCTTCTTCCTCCTCCTCTTCTTCCTTGAGGGTCACAAACAGGGCAAACTCGGGGCATATCGCTTCGCAGAGCTGGCAGTAGCAGCAGTTGGGCTCGTCCTTGACATGCGGCGGGTGATAGCCCTTCTGGTTATATTCTTCGGAAAGCTCCAGGACGTCGCGCGGACAGTATTCCACGCAAAATCCGCATCCCTTGCACCGGTTCTTGTCGATGTGGATCGTCCCCCTTTTAGGTTTGAGATTGCCGAAATAAATTTTTTGCTCGGCCATTAGAGTAGTCCTTTTTGTTTTAAAACAGGCTTTGGGTCGATATAGTGGAGGTCAAGCCTCAGGGCTGACTCCGGGCAACCCAGGGAGATGGCCAGAAGCTGGCTGAAGTAAAGGACCGGAATTTTTTTGAATTCGGAGTAAATCTCGGCCGCCTGCTTCTGCCGGCTGTCGAGATTGAAGGCGCACAGCGGGCAGCTCATGGCCACGACGTCCGCTCCCTGCTTCCGGGCCGATGTCAGGATTTTATTGGTCCTTTCGGCGACGATCGAGGGATTGTCCACGGTCTGGTAAGAGGCGCAGCACTCTGTTTTGTGGGGAAAATCGACGGGCGTGGCGCCGAGCGCGGCAAAAAGGTTTTCCATGACCTGGGGATTTTCTATATCATCCAGGCCGATCTCCTTGGGACGGACCAACAGGCAGCCGTAGTAGCTGGCCACCTTGAGATTGCTCAGCGGCTTGACCACTTTTTTCGCCAGGTTCTCGAACTTGACCTGGTCGCGCAGGATCTCGAGCAGGTGAAGGACCTTGACGTCCCCGTGGTAGGCGATGTTTTCGGAGTCGATGAAATTATTGATCTTCTCCAGGCTGTCGGGGTCGCGCTTGATTCTTTCGTTGGCCCGTTTGAGCGTGTTATAACACATGGCGCAGAGAGTCATTACGGCGTCCGAGCCGGCTTGTTTGGTCCGGATCAGGTTGCGGATGGGGGCGACATGGTGGATCAGGTCGTCTGTAGCCAGGGAGAAGACCGTCCCGCAGCAGTTCCAGCGGTTGATCTCCTCGACCTCGATGCCGAGGGCCTTTAGCGAGCAGAGCGTCGAATCTTCAAAGTTTTTGGCATTGGTTTTTAAGGTGCAGCCGGGATAGTAACTTATTTTCATTATGATGATTCCCTGTTGTTTGACATTGATATCCGTATGGACGCATTCTCACGATCGTTAAGACGTATATTTTCGAAAGCTGCTGATGAGGGCAATGGGCGGAACGTCTTCCTTTTCTTTATCCGTCAGCTTGGGGATCTTGATGTAATCTTTTTTCTTGCGCAGCAAGATCTGCCTCAGGGCCTCCATGACCTCGGCGATCTTGATCCCCTTGGGGCAGCGGGCGTTGCAGGTGAAGCAGGAGGCGCAAACCCAGTAGGACTTGGATTGAAGAAGCTCCTCTTTCAGTCCCAATTGGACGAACCGGATGACCTGGTTGGGAAGGATGTCCATTTCGGTGACGGCGGGGCAGCCGGCCGAGCATTTCCCGCACTGGTAGCAGGCCAGGATATTTTGTCCGCTGAGTTCCTCGATTTTGGCGACGAATTGGTCTCGGACTTTTTTTTGAGATATGTTAACTCTCATCGAACGTTCCCTTTCTCTTCATGAGATCGTTCTGGTGTCTTAACTGTTCTTATAAAGCAGAAAAAGTAAAGGTTACAGTTAAGCATAATTTGTAATTTCTGTCAAGAAATTTGCACCCGTTCAGGATATGCTGCTCATAGCCACGCGGATTTTTCGTTGCCAGAAAAATCCGCTCGGCCTCGTTCCCTATTTTCATGGAAGAAGCCTTATAAAATTCTTTTTGTCAGGCGGTCGTTTTCGGCTTGAGGACGAGAAACAACAGGCAGAACGAATTGGCCAAGAACAGGTATTGAAAAAGCACGGGGAGCCCGGCCAGGGGAATCAGGATGGAGGATAAACAGACGGCGCCAAAAAAGGATCCCAGGAGGTCCCATCCGTAGCCGAGCCCTGCCTGAGTTTTGTTCTTGATGAACAGCCTGTTGGATACGATAAACAGGTCGCCTCCGAAAAGGCCCAGGAGGAGAAGCGCGGCAAAAAATAAAATTTCTGGGGGAGCCATGGCTAACGATATTCTCAGGGCCAGAACGAGAAGCAATATACAGAATTGAATGAAGATGACCTGAACATAGCGCGCGGTTTTTCTCTTCGATGCCCGGAGAGCGCCCAAGGCTAAACCGGCCATGAACGAAGTCAGCAGAAGCGCGATCCGCTGGTAGACATATCCATAGAGGGATTGGAACCAGACGATAATCATGATTTCGCAGGCGATGGTGGTCAGCCCGAGGACGGCCAAGGGGACTAAAAAGAAACTTGATTCTTTGTGTTTTATCCTGAAGAGAATGAGCGCCAGGACAAAAAGGAGAAGCGGAACATCCAGGAGCCAGAAGAGCCGGATCCCGGCCAGAAAGCTGAGAACGCCGGATTCCAGGCTTTTGAATTGGGTGCTCCACAAGACGGAGTTGAAAAAATAGCAGATCGGCGACAAGTCCGAGTTGATGTGGCCCAACCCGGATTTAATGTTTTCTTCGAGCCGGCTGACCCGAATTGGATTCAGCCTGGCCCGAAGCATTTCTGACGTCACAAACCTTGTCTGGAGGTGGAGCGTCTCGATTCTTTGGGCCAAGTCAGGCACTTTGAGAGTCAGAGAGGAATCAGAAGCCAGAAAAATATTCGTATCTCCCGGAACGACCGCCGCCTCGGCAAAGACTTTCTTCAAAGTGACATAGAGCGTTGAAAGGAACTCCCGGAGCTCGGGACTGACATAGTTTTCTGCGGACGGAACGCGGAAGGAAAATACTCCTCCCGGATCGAGTTTGTCTTTGACTTCGCGGAAGAACTCCTGAGTGTAGAAACGGTTGATTTGGGCCGTCGCGGGTTCCGGCAGGTTGAGGATCACCAGGTCATATTTTTGTCTGGTCCGTTCTAGGAATCGTCGGCCGTCTTCAAAGAAGACGTGTACGCGGACATCTGTCAAGGCCGCTTGTCCCTTTCGGGGCAGGAATTCTTGGGAGAGCCTGATCATTTCAGGGTCGAGTTCCACGTAATCCACCGCTGTCTTCGGATATTTGAGAATTTCTTGGAGGCTGCCGCCAACCCCTCCGCCGACGAGAAGGACTTTTTCGGCATCCGGGTTTTGGAGACAGGCGAAATGGACCGCTTCCTCGGCGGCGGCCGGGTCCGGGTAAGAATACGCTTGGAGCCCGTTGTGATAGAGGGTCACCTGCTCGCCGGTGCGGATGACCTGAAGCTTGCCGTAAAGGCTGTCCTTGCTCCGGACGAGCGTGAATGGCTTCCAGAAAATCTTCTGACTAGGCCCGTCAAAAAGGAACAAACCTAAGGAAAGACATAGAACGAGGACGGCGGTCGGCTTTTCTTTCTTTCTTCCAAACGAGAAAAAAATGAAGGCTCCGGACAGTGCGCCGAGCAAGGCCACCGCCTGCCAGTTGGAAAGAAACGGCACCAGAAAAAGCGTAACCAACAGCCCGCCGCCGGCGGCTCCTGCCGATTCCCATAGATAGACCCGTGCGACGTTCCCGTTGTCGATCCCGACATTCAGGACAAAGATCACGCCCAACGGAAAATTGACGAAGAACGTCAGGACGAGGGCGAACGTCAGCATGGGCGCGATACCCGTCAGCTCTCCAGGCAGGGTCCCCAGAAAAAAACGTGAGAACCGCAAGGCCACGAAACAGAGGGGCGAAATTCCCAGAACCGCGTAATACAGGCGGACAAAGTGGCGGCTGGAAAGATGGTATCTTGAGGCCAGGATGCTGCCCAGCCCTCCCCAGAGAAGCCAGGCCGCCATCACAAACCCGAAGGTCATCTCATTCCCGTAAAAATGGACGGAAAATTCCCTGGCCAGAACGACCTGGAACGAGGTGGCCAGGAATCCCAGAAGAAAGGCGGGGTAGGAAATCCTCAGGACCAGATTCCCGGGATCGGAGTTTGGCAGAATTTGCACTGGCTTCCCTTCATCTCGATTTTTTTGATCTCGAATCCAAAACGCTGGATGACGGTGTTTTTGCAGCTCGGGCAATAGGTGTTCTCGCCCTCATGGCCGGGCACATTGCCCAAGTACACATAGTGCAGCCCTTCTTGGATGGCTGTCTGCCTTAATATTTCGAGTGTGGACACCGGCGTGGGAGGCAAATTCTTGATGAGGTACATCGGGTGAAATTGAGTGAAGTGAAGCGGAATATCGGGCCCAAGCTCTTTCAGGATCCATTGGGCCATTTTCCGGGCCTGAGCAGGGTCATCGTTTAATGTCGGGATCACCAGATAGACGATTTCGAGCCAGCGCTTTCGTTTGCCGATCATTTGAATGGCCTCAAGCACCGGCTGAAGCTCACCGCGGACATAGTTCGTGTAGAAATCCTGGCGGAAGGCCTTGAGGTCGACCTTGATGGCGTCCACGACCTTGATCAAGGCTTCCAAAGGCTCCGGGTTGATATGACCGCCGGTGACGACGACATTCCGGATGCCCTTCTTGTGCGCTTCGATCGATGTGTCGTACATATATTCAAAATAGACGACGGGCTCGGAGTATGTGTAAGCAATCGAGGGGCAGCCGTATTTCAGGGCGGCTTCGGCCACGACCGAGGGCGGCAGGTCGAAATGGTCCACCTGCTCGGGCCTGACCTGGGAGATCTCCCAGTTCTGGCAGAACTTGCAGTTGACGTTGCAGCCGGCCGTGGCGATGGACAGGGCATTGGTCGTGGGCAGGACATGGAAGAACGGCTTTTTCTCGATGGGATCCACGTTCATCGTGCAGGCTTTCCCGTAGACGAGCGTATAGTAAGTGCCTCCGTCATTTTGGCGCACGCCGCAGTATCCACGCTCTTTGTCTCCCAGTTTGCACTTTCGGGGACAGAGCCGGCATTCGATCTCTCGATCGGGAAGCTTTTTATAATAGCGGGCCTCGACATGGGAAAGGTTTTCCGTTTTGCCGAAGGCGTATAAATTCTGCAGCGTGTTGCCAAGATTCGTGCCCAGGGCCAGGCCCGCGCCGGCTGTCGTTTGAAGGAATCGCCGTCTCTTCATGAACATCTTCCTTTAATATTATACGTCCTCTTCCATGAGCTGTATATCATTGGGAGCGGCCTTGCCCAAACCCATTCCTGACGCTGTCCGTATGTAGGTCGGCTCTCTTTGATCTTCGGCGAGCGAGGGAAGCCCCTGGCTTTTTCTCAGTTTCTCGATGATTTGCCATCCGATAAAGTCGGCAGCCACGGGGTCCAGGCTGAAAATGAGGCTTTCGGATTTTTCTGCCCAACGGGCATGATAGGAGGGCCCCCGGTTGTATTGGACAACCAAGGCGTCGAGGATCGTCAGGCGGTGTTTGTTTTTGATATGCGGCATGTCGAAAAGCTGCGCGATGAATGGGTCGCAGTTTGAATCATGGTACTTGTTAGGGTTGTGGATTGCCCCGAAATAGTTTTTCAGGCCGGCCGTGATCCCCGCCATCCCGTGATCTTTGAGGACGGCCAGACTGACCGAGGCCGTGACAAAATCCGTTTGAATGGTGGAAAATAGACTGCCGATATTCAGGTGGATGAGCGGTTCTGAGGTGTATCCGGCTCCGGCCGCATCCGTGCCGAAAATCCGGAGTCCGCTGCCCGCGTTCAGCGTGTATCCCGCGTCCTGCAGCTCGCGGTTGGTCCTGTCCCAGATCACGATATTTTTTTCGAGGAGGCCGGACCGGGTCAATAATCGGGAGAAGGGAAGGGCCACGCTGGGAGGGGTCGTGAGCATCCGGCCGGCAATCGTATTGATCTTGATGCCCACCCGGTCTGATGGAGAAAAAATCGAGTTCAGTCCCGCGGCGGTCGACGTTTGCCCGGTGAGCAGCTGGATGCCACGTTCGTACATGCGTGCCAGGGTCGCGGCATCGACGCCTCCGTCGGGGCGGAGAACGCCCTTGCCTCTCACCCGAACGACTTTTGCGGCGGCCATCCATTTTCAAATTACTCCAGCTTCTCCGTGAAGTCAACCCGAGGCTTGACGAGCGGATGCTTATGAAATAGGCTACCATGATAAGGAGGCGAGAGATGAAGTGTTTTGAGGGAGTCAAATGGGGCGTTGGCTTGGCCGCCGTTTTGTCGCTGTTTGTCTCCGGCGCGGGGGCTCCACAAAAGCCCGCGGCCGCTGATCCTCCCTCGGCTTCGCTGCTGCCCCAGTTCAACAACTGGAAGCTTTCTGAAGCGCCGAGGGACTTCCGGCCGGCCACTCTTTTTGAATATATCGACGGGGCCGCAGAGATTTACCTGAGCTACGATTTCCAGGAGCTCGTTGTGGCCCAGTACCAGGAAAAGACGACCAAGGCTTCGCTCACCGTGGAAATTTATGATATGGGAACCGGACGGAATGCATTCGGGATCTACAGCGCCGAACGCTATCCGGACAGCCGCTTCCTTGCCGTCGGCAATCAAGGCTATCTGGACGAGGGGACTCTGAATTTTCTCGCCGGCCGCTATTACATCAAGCTTCTTTGCTTCGAGGGAGGGGCACAATCCCCGGAATTCCTGCAGCTGTTTGCCAAAGCCATCTCCGGGAAAGTGAAGGAACCGGGACGTCTTCCGACGCTGCTGCAGGTGTTTCCCAAGGATGCCCTAATTTCGAACAGCGAGAAATTCATTTTACGTAATTTCCTGGGGTTTAAATTCTTGGGCAACGGCTTCACGGCCAACTACAAGGCCAAAGACCTGGAGTTTGACTGCTTTTTCTTGGAAGGCACATCCGAGTTAGAGGCAGGCAAGATGTTGAAGCAGTACCTCGGTCATTTCGCCAAGAGCGGCCAAGCGCCCGAAAAACAGCCGTATGGCTATCATGCCAAGGATCCTTACCTGAAACACGTTTTTTTAACTCGGGTGGGAAAATATCTTTGCGGGGTGACCAAGATCCAAGACGGCGCCGAAGGCACCGGCGCGAAATATCTTGAGGCTCTGGCCGCGGCTTTGAAAGAGAAGAAGGGCGGCTAGGCCGGGGATTGGACCAGGAACTTTTTCAGCCGCTCGAATTCTTTTTCAAGAGAGGCAAGGGAGTCTTTCGCTTTTTGGAGGTCTTTCTCCCGCCCCGCCATTTCTAGGTTGAGGGCAGCCTTTTGAAGCCCGGGCAGACTGAGGTTGGCGGATGAGCCTTTCAGGCTGTGTCCCAGGTCTTGGATCGCCGGGAACGATTTTTCACTGACCGCACACCGGAGTTGCTTGGCCTTTAGCAGGAAGTCTTCGAAATAAATCCCCAGAAGCTCTTGGAGAAACTCGGGGTCTCCGCCGATTCTTTCTAAGGCCTCGGCGCGGTTGAGGGGAAGAGAAAAATCATTTGGCTTGTTTTCCATGGCTCGTTCCTTTCCTGAATTCAGGCGAATGATCCGGTATGGCGACGCGGTTGCGCCCCCAACGTTTGGCCTGATAAAGGGCCCGGTCGCAGGCCCAAATCAGGCGGTCCACCGAGAGCCGGTCCTTCGGCTCGGCCGACGCACAGCCGAGGGAGAGCGTCACGGAGATTCGCCCCCCGGCCACTCTGATTTTTTTCTTGGCGCATGCGGCGCGAAGCCTTTCGGCGATTTTCTGGGCGCTTCTTAAGGTGCAATTGGGAAGGACGATAAATATTTCGTCTCCCCCATAGCGGCCGATTTTATCGTAGATCCGGACATTCCCGGTCAGGCTGTCGGCGACGCTCCGCAGAACGGCGTCACCGACCAGATGTCCGTATGTATCGTTGATCATTTTAAGTTCATCCACATCGAGCATGATGGCGCTCGTCGGAGATTTTTCCCGGGCGCCCTGCGCGAGTTCTTCTTCAAGAAACCGCAGGATCATCGCCCGGTTCCAGAGGGCCGTCAGATTGTCCCGCATAGACAGCTCATAGAGCCTTTTCTGGGTTTCCAGGAGATGATCTTCCAGTTGGATAATTCTTCGGCCGGTCTGGAGCCGGGCTTGCAGTTCCAGAAAATTCACGGGCTTTGTCATGTAATCGTCAGCCCCGGCTTGGAGTCCTTTAATGACATCCTGCGGCTTGTTTTTCGCGGTGAGGAGAATGATATAGGTATACTTGGGCTTGGAGATCTGCCGGATTCTCCTGCAAAGCTCCACTCCGGTGATTTTGGGCATCAGCCAGTCCAATAGGGCGACTCGCTGCCCGGGTTTCTGAAGGGCTCGCCAGGCCTCACTCCCGTTTTTCGCCAGAAGAGTTTGGTATCCCCATTGACGGAGACGCTTGTCGAGGATCCTGCTGCAAACCGGATCATCCTCTGCGATAAGAACCTTGACGGGCTTTTTGGGGCTTTTCTTTTTGGCCGTCGCCGGAGGTTTCATCGATCTTGTCCCTTTAGCGTTTGTTCCTGTCGAGAGCCGCTCTTTGGCGTCCCCTGGCAATTCGTTCGATCGTGTTGAACAACTCTTCGGGATGGAGCGGTTTGGCCAGATAGTCATCCATCCCGGCGGCCAGGCATCTCTCCCGGTCGCCCTCCATGGCGTGGGCGGTCGTGGCCACGATGGGGATATGCTTTTTTGTCTTTTCCTCTTTTTTGCGGATGGACGCCGTGACCTCGTACCCGGTCATCCGGCGCATCTGGATATCCATGAGAATCAGGTCGAAATGGTTGTTCCTCAGGGCGTTCAGGACTTTTTTGCCGTCGTCGTAGGCCTCGACCGTGTGCCCGCGTTTTTCGAGAAGACGGACGGCCACTTTCTGGTTGATCGGGTTGTCCTCGGCGAGCAAAATGCGCAGCCGCGGCCGTGCGTTCTGGATCGATTGGCTGGTGATGAGAAGACGCTCGTCTTTCTCTATCGTCGCGCTGCCCAGGGCCATCCTGATGGCATCCAAGAGCTCGGACTGCTTGACCGGCTTTGTCAAATAGGCGGAGATGCCCAGTTTTTTGGAACGAGCATAGTCTCCGCGCCGGTCGGCCGAAGTGAGCATCAAGATTTTGGCGGCGGAAAAATCCGGGTCCCGTTGGATCTGTTCAACGAGAGAAAATCCGTCCATGCCGGGCATGTCGGAATCCACCAGGATCAACTTGTACAGGACTCCCCTGGCTTTGTCCTGCCGCATCTTTTCTAGAGCCTCGGACCCGCTGCCGGCTTGGACAGGTTTCATGGACCAATTCAGGAGCATTTCTCTCAGGATGGAACGGTTCGTGGCATTGTCGTCAACGACGAGGACCGGGAGGTTGCGCAAAACCTTGGGCTCGACAGGAACGGGTTTTTTCCTGCTCTCTGTTTGGAGCCCGAGGCGGATTGTAAAATGGAAAGTGCTCCCTTTGCCCGGCTCGCTCTCCATCCAGATTTTGCCGCCCATCATCTCCACCAGTTGGGAGGAAATCGCCAGGCCCAGGCCCGTGCCGCCGTATTTGCGGGTCATCGACCCGTCCGCTTGGACAAACGCGTGGAAAATGAGGCTCTGCTTGTCCTTGGGAATGCCGATGCCGGTATCCTTCACCGAAAAATGCAAAAGCAGCTCCCGGTCCGACTGGGAGACGGCCCGAACATCGACGAACACTTCACCTTTTTCCGTGAACTTAATGGCGTTGCTCACTAGGTTGATCAAAACTTGTCTTAGCCTCCCCAGGTCGCCCACGACGCCGTCCTGGAGCGCGGAGGGGATATGGCAAGCCAGCTCCAGCCCTTTTTTGTAGGCCTGGAAGGCAAGGCTGGCCGCGATGTCCTCGATCGAGTCGCGCAGGCTGAATGGAATGGTCTCGAACTGGATCATCCGGGCTTCGATCTTCGAGAAGTCAAGGATATCGTTGAGGATCGCCAGCAAGGAATCGGCGGAGGCCCTGGCCGCCTTTAAAAAATCCTTCTGCTCATCGGGGAGCGTCGTATCCAGAGCCAACTCGATCATCCCGATGATCCCGTCCATCGGCGTCCGGATCTCGTGGCTCATGTTGGCCAAGAATTCGCTCTTGGCCCGGTTGGCCGCCTGGGCTTCCTCCTTGGAGGCTTGGAGTTCCCGTTCGATCCGCTTAAGCGCGGTGATATCCGAGACGGCGGAAAGCACGCCTTTGAAGCTTTCCCTGTCGAAGATCGACTGAGCGCTAATGAACACGGGGATCTCAGCGCCGGACTGGGACAAAAGACGGGATTCATACCTTTCTAGGGTCGTCGTCGTCCGAGAGCGTGTCTTGGCCCGTATCTTTTTGATCTCCGATTTGGGAACAATTCGGGCCCAGTGTTGCCCGATGAGCTCCTGGGCAGGATACCCGATGAGTTTCTCCATCGTCGGGTTGACGAAGGTGATGATGCCTTGCGCATCCTCAAACAGGATCCCCTCGGCCAGGCTGGTCACGATATTCTCATTGAATTCTTTCAGCGCTCGGAGTTCCTTCTCGATTTTTTGCCGGTTTTTTTCCCGCCGGATGCTGTTCAGGGCATACCCCAGGTCCCCGACGATCTCTTCCAGGAGCTTGATTTCCCGGGCCTGGTTATAGGATTTGGCGTCCCGTCCAACTTGAAAGGCGCCGTAGATATCTTTCTTGTATTTCAGGAGAAAACAGGCCGCCCAGCCGGAATGTTTGGGACGGCAGGGTTTGCACCACGAAACTTTTGAGATGTCCGGAATAAACAGGGAGCGCTGGTTTTTCAAGACCTTGGCGGCGCAGGGCGGGAGCCTCTTTTTCCAGGGCTCGCCGACGCCGAAAAACTTTTCGGGCTTTCCATCCGCGCCCAGCCTGACCGCGCGGACATAGCTGTAACCCCCGTTCTCGCGTAGGACTTTGGAAGCGGACTGGAGAAGGACATCGGCATTCGAAGCATGGAGGATCAGTTGGTTGATCTCTCCGATGGGCCGCAGCAGGCGGCTGACGTGTTTGATTTCCTGCTCCCGCGCTTTCCAAGCCGTGATGTCTTTATAAATGGCCACCGCGCCTTGGAATTTTCCTCGGGAAAAAATGGGGGAGGCGGAGATGCTGACCTGGACGGGGATCCCGTCCTTTGCCACTCGGACGGTCTCAAAGTTGACGACCGTTTTCCGGTTGGACATCACGTTTTTCGTGAGGTGCGCCGCCTCCCACGTACGATCTCCACCGATCAGGTGGTCCAAGTTTTTCCCCAGGACATCCTCCCGGCGGTAGCCGAAGATGGACTCGGCGCCTTTGTTCCATTCAATGACGTTGTTATTCCTGTCCAAGGCGATGATGGCATCGTCCAGGCTGTCCAGGAGGGATTCCAAGAACAAAAGGCTCTTCTCTTTCGTTTGGACCATAGGTCGCATCTCGCGGTTTAGAGTCCAGGGCTTCATCCGCTTTTATTCTAAATGGATAGGGGACGGGGTCAATCGCCTTCCCTGGTGAGGTGCGGGGTGATTTTTTTTGCCGGCGTCTCACCAGGAAAGAGCAGGGCGCGGCGATTCGCGTTTTACTTCGGAGGCATAGTGGGTTAGAATGAAGCCGATGGAAAACAATAAGATCCTTGTCTTTTCGGGCGGGATCGTGGCGATTTTTTTGGTGGGCGTCATCCTGCGCCTGGCGAAGCCCGTGCTCTTTCCTTTTTTCCTTGCCATCTTCTTTTATTTTGTCCTGTCTCCGGTTTTGGATGGCCTGACCCGCCTGAAAATCCCCAAGGCCGTCGCCATAATCGTCATCCTGCTCTTTACGTTTCTCGCCTTATATCTGATGGGGATGCTTTTCTATTCGAGCGGGGAGACATTTGCCGCCGAGTTTCCCAAATATGGTCAAAAGCTCAGCGGAATGCTCGAATCCCTGCAGGCGAGGCTTAAGCTCCCCAAGGCCAAGTGGGAGCCCTTGGCTTGGGTGGAAAGCTTGGACATCAGCAAGGTCGGGTCTTTCTTCTTGTCCTCGCTGGGAACGATCCTGTCATTTCTATCCAATCTTTTCTTGATCCTCATTTTTTTGGTGTTCATGCTGGCCGGAAGGGGCAAGCTCAATATCAAGGTCAAAAAATCCTTCCATCCGGAGAGGGCTTTACAAGTGAATCGGATCATTGAGAACATCGACCACCAGGTCCAAAAATACCTGGCCCTCAAGACCGTCATCTGCATCATCTCGGGCATCTTTGCGACATTGATCCTGATCGTCTTCGGCGTCAAATTTGCCGTCGTTTTCGGCTTTTTAACGTTTCTCTTGAATTATATCCCCAATATCGGTCCCCTCATCGCCAAGATCTTTCCGTTCATCTTCGCCCTTCTTCAATTCGAAAAATTTTGGCCGGCGTTCTGGGTTTTGATCGTCCTCTTTGCCGTGGACGCCGTGCTCACGGTCCTCGAGCCGAGATTGATGGGCCAGAGGCTCGGGCTCAGTCCGGTGGCCATCTTGTTCGCCCTTTTCTTTTGGGGGTGGCTGTGGGGCATTCCCGGCATGATTCTCGCTGTGCCGATCATGGTCATTCTGAAGATCGTCTGCGGAAATTTTCCTTCGCTGAAATTCGTGGATGTGTTGATGAGCAAGTGAGGGGCTCGGACTAAGCGCTTCATGAAAGAAAGAATGTAAAGAAATTCTTCAGTAGTGATATTAATCCCCCTACCCCCTTGACCAATCAAGGGGGTGAGCAAACAGGTCGGTCCAGTCGCCGACCAGCCCCATCATCCTCGCTGAAAAATTTGGGGCCAGGCACCGCAATTTTTTATTTCGGTATACATCCCCAAATTTTCGTCAGCTGCGGTGGCTGGGGCGCCCCGGCCGCCGCCACCCCGCTTTTAATTATTTGCGCATTACTCCTCGCCCGGCTTAAAAGACAGGGGGGAGTTTTTTTGATGAAAAGTCAGCGGGGGGTGAGGATTTTTGTGTGGCGAGACTGTTCCTGAAGTCTGGCGAACTGCTCGGCTAAGTGCTCGATGTAGTTGCGGCCTTGGGTATTCGTCCGGGCCATGGTTTTAACCGCGAAGATCACGCGGTCCAAGCACTTGACCTTTTCCTCGGTCTTGTAGCCGTCTGCGCCCGTGGCAAGGATCACCGCCTGCTCATACCGGCAGTTTTCCATGCTTGTATAGACGGCCTCTCCGATTTCATTCTTGGGCTTATGCGTTTCTCCGGGAACGAAAATGAGAGATCGTCCTTTTTCCAGCTTGTCTTTGGCATACTCGAGGGCGACAACTGCATCGGCATCCGTGGATGAAGGCACCCGTTGCCCGTATTCCATGAGTGGGGCTTCGAGATGGAGGGCGAGCCAGGCCATTCGTTCGTCTCGCAAGAGATCATCCTGAGGCAAGCCGGACTTGGAGGGAGGCGGCTGCTTCTTTTCAACAATCCGCTTTTCCTGGTAGGGCTTGTGCCGGGTGAGAGATGGGCAGCTCGGCGGGCAGTGAACGTCTTTATCGCGCAGGACTCCGCAGCACAAAGGGCACAGGTCGCTCCTAAGAGCCGGACAGCGGCGTTTGGCTTTTCGGCTTTTGCACTTGGAGCATTTCGCCATGGGAGGCTATTTTTTGATAATAAACGTTTCTTGGGTCAACGATTTGATCTGTTTTCCCAAGAAGCTCTTGAGGGCCCGTTCGGCCGCCCTCTGCTCCGCGCTTTTCCTGGAATGGCCCTTGGCTTTTCCCAGAGGCGTTCGGTTGGCGTATACCTCTACCTCGAAGATTTTCTTATGGTCCGGGCCGATCGCGGTGACCGTCCGGTAATGGGGAGCGGGCAGGTCTTCTTTTTGGAGATATTCCTGGAGGGCGGATTTGTAGTTGTTGATCTGGAAACGATCCGCTTTGATCTTTTTGAATGAGGATTCCAGGAGGGGCAGAAAGAAGTTGCGGGCGACCTCAAAGCCCCCGTCGAGGTATAAGGCGCCCAGAAGGCCTTCGAAGGCGTCGGCCAGGATGGTGTTCTTTTTCCTGCCGCCGCTCCTCTCCTCGCCCTTGCCCAGCCGGATAAATCGATCCAGCTTGATTTGCCTAGCGAATTCCGAAAGGGCAATGGTGCTGGCCGCGGAAGACTTGAACTTCGACAGGTCGCCTTCCGTCCTTTCGGGATACGCTGAGAAGAAAAAATCGGCCGTGATCAGGCCCACGACGGAATCCCCCAAGAACTCCATCAGCTCATTGTCCTTGGCTTGTTCCGGATTCTCATAGGCGTAAGAGCTGTGGGTGAGGGCTCGGGCCAGAAGCTCCTTGTGCCGGAAATGATAGCGGATCCTTCTTTCGAATTGGGAGAGATTTGTTTTCATGGCTGTCCTTCGCAAAAGCTCGATCATGTGGAGAAAGGAAAGACGACCCGGCCGGCCACGATCGTCATGGCCGGAACGCCCTTCAGCTTCCAGCCGTCGAACGGGCTGTTGCGGCTCTTGGATTGGAAAGCGTTGACGTCCACCACGATCTCTTTATGGAGGTTGAGGATGGTCAGGTCGGCGTCGGCGCCCAAGGCGATCTTGCCCTTGCCCGTCAATCCGAGAAGCTCGGCGGGCTTGGCCGAGATCATCTCGATGAACTTGGCCAGGGAAATGATGTTCTTATTGACCAGCCTGTCCAGGATGAGCGAAACGGCCGTTTCCAGTCCCACCATCCCGAACGGGGCTTTATCCAGTTCGGCGTCTTTTTCTTCGGGCGCGTGGGGGGCGTGGTCGGTCGCGATCACATCCACGGTGCCGTCTTTGACGGCTTCGAGAAGAGCCTTGATATCCGCTTGGCTCCGCAAGGGCGGGTTGACCTTATAGTTGGTCTCATAGTGCTCCAAGGAAGCATCGCTCAGGATGAGATGGTGGGGCGTGGCCTCCGCGGTGACTTTCACCTTCCTCTTTTTGGCCTCGCGGACGAGATGGACTGAGCCTTTCGTGCTCAGGTGGGCGATATGAACGCCTGTCTCGGCCTTTTCGGCCAGAATGATGTCTCTGGCGACCATGATCTCTTCGGCCGCGGCTGGAATGCCCCGGAGCCCGAGCTGGTAGGAATTCAGGCCTTCGTGCATGACCCCATCTTCGCTGAGACTTTGGTCCTCGCAGTGATCGATAATGAGAGTGTGCAGGAATTTGGAGTATTCCAGGGCCCGCCTCATCACCTGGCTGGTCTGGATGCACTTGCCGTCATCAGAAAAAGCCACGGCCCCGGCCGCCACCTGATCGGCCATGTCTGTCAGCTCCGCGCCCTGGAGTCCCTTGGTGATGGCGCTGATCGGGAAGACATTGACCACGGCCCTTTTGGCCGCCTCGGACAGGATGTATTCCGTCACCTGCCGGCGGTCATTCGGAGGGGAGGTGTTGGGCATCGCGCAGATGGACGTGAAGCCTCCCTTGGCGGCCGCCAGCGCGCCGGTTTCAATGGTTTCCTTGTGTTCCTGCCCCGGCTCCCGGAGGTGGACGTGCATGTCGATGAAGCCGGGAGCGACGACGAGCCTGGAAGCGTCGACGACCTTGGCTTCTTTGACATCGATCTTGGCCTTGAGATCGACGATCTTCCCCTTGTCGATCAGGATATCAAGAGTCTCGTCCGTCCCGGACTGAGGGTCGATCACCCGTCCGTTTTTAATCAGTAATCTCACGGTCCTTGCCTCCTAACAAAAGGTAGAGCACGGCCATCCGGACGGAGATCCCGTTTTCCACCTGGGTCAGGATGACGGATTGAGCCGAGGCGGCCATATCATCCGTGATTTCCACGCCGCGGTTTATCGGACCGGGGTGCATGATGATGGCGTCCTTCCGGGCCAGGCTGAAGCGCTTCGGCGTCAGGCAATACAGGCTCCTGTATTCGCGGATCGATGGGAAAAAGTTCTTCTGCATCCGCTCCAGCTGGATGCGGAGCATCATGACCACATCGGCCCCTTCGATGGCTTTGTCGAAGTCGTGCTCGACCTCCACACCGAAGGCTTTGAACTCCTTGGGCAGAAGTGGCGGAGGGCCGACCAGCGTCACCTTTGCGCCGAGCTTTTTCAAACAGAAGATATTGGACCGGGCCACCCGGCTGTGGAGGATGTCCCCGACGATCAGGACTTTGAGGTCTTTGAAGCCCTTTTTTTTCTGGCGGATGGTGAAGGCATCGAGCAGGGCTTGGGTGGGATGCTCATGCGACCCGTCGCCGGCATTGATGACGTGGGACCGGCAGAACGTCGTCACAAAGTAGGGCGCGCCCGACGAAGAATGACGGATGATCAGAGCATCGGGGCTCATGGCTTCCAGGTTGAGAACCGTATCCTTGAGGCTTTCTCCCTTGACCACGCTGGAGGACTGCTGGCTGAAATTGAGGATGTCGGCGCTCAGCCGCTTGGCCGCCAACTCAAAGGAGCTGCGGGTGCGGGTGCTTGGCTCGAAGAAGAGGTTGACGATCGTCTTGCCCCGAAGGGTCGGGACTTTTTTGACCTCGCGGGTGGAAATTTCCGCCATGGACTCGGCCGTGTCCAGCACGGCCAGGATATCCGAGGGCTTGAGATGTTCGATGCCCAGGAGGTGTTTCTGTTTGAGTTCCAAGGCTCCTCTCCTATTTCGTCAGTTCCGCCGGCTCGGTGATCAATACCTCGTCGCGGTTGTCAATCTCCTTGAGATGGACTTGGACCAGTTCGCGCCGGGAGGTGGGCAGCGATTTTCCGACATAGTCGGCGCGGATGGGCAGCTCTCGATGGCCGCGGTCGATGAGGACCAGCAATTGGATCGTCTTGGGCCGCCCGATGTCGAAGAGGCTGTCCATGGCGGCGCGGATCGTCCTGCCGGTGAAAAGGACATCGTCGACGAGGAGCACGTCTTTCTTGGCGACTGAAAATGGAATCTCGGTCTTCTGAACCATGTGCTGGGTCTCAATCTCCGAAAAGTCATCACGGTACAACGTGATGTCCATGACGCCCACGGGGATCTCGACCTTTTCCATCTCTTTGACGAGCTTGGCGATCCGCTTGCCGATATAGATGCCCCGGGTCCGGATGCCGACGATGACCAGGTTCCTCAGGTTGCGATTGCGCTCGAGGATTTCCGTCGCCATCCGGTACACGACACGCTTGATCTTGCCGGCGTCCATCACGCTGGCTTTAATTTTTTCTTCCATATCCTTGCTCCTGACACAGGATCCGAGACGTTCCCGGCCCGGGAAACATATCCTGTATTTTATACCATAGAACGGGGATCGCTTCTATGGGAAAATTCCACGCCCCTGGAAATAGCGGCCGGCGGCTTCCACGTCTTTCTGGATCTGGCGGGCGAGGTCCGGCAGGCTGGGGAAGGCCTGCTCGTCCCTGAGCTTCTTGAGAAATTCGATTTTCACCGGTTCTCCATAAATCGTCCGTTTGAAGTTGAGGATATAAGTTTCGATGGTCAATTTTTTTCGGCCGACGGTGGGGCGAAGGCCAACGTTTGTCAGGGCCGGCCGGCGCTTGTCCTGGACGTCGATGAGCGTGAGGAACACGCCGCGGGGAATGATTTCGTTCGGGCTCTGGATATTGGCCGTGGGGAATCCCAAGGATTTTCCGCGCCGGTCTCCCGGGATGACGTCGCCCTCGATCTCATAGGCCCGTCCCAACAGCGCGCCGGCCTGCTCGACGGACCCCCGTTGGAGGAGGTCGCGGATGAGACTGGAGCTGACGGTCGTTCGGTTCTTCTTGACCTGGGGGATGCTATGGACTTCAAAGCCGAATGCATCGCCATACCGGCGCAGGGCGGGAATGTCCCCCTCCCGCTTTTTCCCGAAGCGGAAATTCCGGCCGAGGATGACGGCCCGGACGGCGGTGGAATGGACCAGGATTTTTTCGACGAAATCCCTGGCCCGAAGATTGGCGAACCTACGGTTGAAGGGGACGACCAGGGTCGCTTCCACGCCGATTTTTTCGATGCCTTCCAGGCGCTGTTCGAGGGTCTGGATCATGCAGATTTTGTCGGGTCCGAAGATTTTTTCCGGATGGGGCGAGAAGGTCAGCACGCAGGAGAGAAGCTTCTGGCGCTTGGCCAGGCGGACCAGGAACTTCAGGATTTTCTGGTGTCCCAGGTGCAGGCCGTCGAAGTTTCCGATGGCCAGGGCCGAGTGCCTGGAGAGACTGGTGAATTCTTCGAAGGAGCGGAAGACCTTCATGGCTTCACAGCTTGATGATGTTCGCCTTTTTCATGTAGCTCAATTTGAGCTGGACGAGGCACGACTCGAGAAATGTCTCTTCCTCGGGCCGGAGATGTCCCTGGGTCCGCTCTTTGAGCAGGTCGAGGATGTCGATCAGCCGTTTAGCGAAGTCCAGGTTTTCGTCGATGGCTTTTTTGACCGGGTCCTCCATCAGCCCCAGTTTAACGAGCGCCTGCGTGTAGAAGGGAAAGACGATGGAGCTGAAGTCCAGCGGCGGCAGGAACTCTCCCGCTTCGCCCGTCTTTTTTTCCCCGGGGATCGAGAAACCTTTCGCCTGTTCGTCGGTCATGACCTTCTGTCCCTTAGGATGGATGATGTTGTGTCTTGTTCAAGAAATCCAGCGCAGGTGATTTTACCACAAGCCAACGAGCGCTGGAAGAAAAGAATGTTATCTGGTTTGGCCGCAAAATTCAAGACGGGGGAGACGGTCCTTATAAAAGAAATTGAACGGCCGTAACATTTTGAACGCTTTCCGAACGTCCTGGATGGTGAAGCCTTTTTTCATCCTCCGGAGCGTCTTGTCCCGGCAGGATTTCAGGCCGAAGGACAGGCCCCAGAAGCCCGCCCGCTTCATCTTCCCGAGCAGATCCGGCCTTTTGGCGATCTCGATGCGCGTTTCGCAGCCGATGAACTTCTTGATCTTTCGCTCTATAATCAAGTCACAGATCTTCTCGATGCGGTCGATATCCCGGCCAAAATTGTCGTCACAAAAAAGGACAATGTCCGGCTTGATCTGTTCGATGCGGGATGATGAACGAAAATACTCTTCGACATTTAAAAATTTCTTCCACATCGTCATTTTGCTCACCGGCTTCTCTATAAGGATTTTTTCCTGGGAAGTTGTTAAAAGTTTGTTAAATCGTTGTGGGGTCGTTATAATGAGAAAAATCTGGCGGAGAGAATATCATGAGTACGGAAAAAAATATCGGCGATCAATTTGGGACGCTTGTCGGGATCATCGCCAGGCTGCGGGGAAAAAACGGCTGCCCTTGGGACCGGGAGCAGGATGAGCGAACCATCACCAGCTATTTTCTCGAAGAGGTCTACGAAGCCGTGGATGCCGCGGCCGGCAGAAATCCGCAGGCCCTGGCCGAGGAGTTGGGCGATGTGTTGATGGAGATTGTCTTCCTGTCCCGCATCTTTGAGGAAAAAGGCCGCTTCTCCATCGCCGACGTCCTCGACGGCATCAATCAAAAAATGATCCGGCGCCATCCCCATGTCTTCGGCGCGAAAAAGATCCGGTCGGCCCGGCGGGTGCTCGACGAATGGATCCGCCAGAAAAAGACCGAGAAAAAACGGGGGTCTCATTTTGAAGGAATTTCTCGTCAGGCCCCGTCGCTGCTGGCCGCTTACCAGGTCGGCCAGCGCGTCTCCCATTTCGGCTTCGATTGGCCGGGCCCCGCCGAGGCGCTCCAAAAAGTCAAGGAGGAAATCGGCGAGCTGGAGCATGCCCTGAAATCCCGCCGGCGCAAACACGCACAGGAAGAAATCGGCGACGTTTTTTTTGCTTTGGCCAATGTGGCGCGGCTTCTGAACCTCAACCCGGAACTCGCCCTGCGGCGGGCCAACGACAAGTTCATGAAGAGGTTTGCCAAGCTTGAGCAAACGCTCCAAGCCCAGGGGAAAGAGCTCGGTCGGGCAAGCTTGGACGAAATGGATAAGATCTGGGACGAAATAAAACAAAAAAAAACGGAGACGGTTTAATTTCCTTGTTTTGGAGGATAGAACCGTCCTCTTTTTATGGAGAGGTCTTTTTCCGCAGGCGCAGGCTGGCCTTGATGAATTCATCGAGGTCGCCGTCAAGCACACGGTCCGTGTCGCCGGCCTCCAATTTCGTCCGCAGGTCCTTGATCATCTTGTAGGGATGGAGGATATAGGACCGGATCTGGTTGCCCCAAGCGATGTCCGTTTTCGCGTCCTCCATTTTTTCGAACTTTTCCAGCTTTTTTTTCTTCTCCCGCTCATAGAGGCGCGCCTTGAGGACCTTCATGGCAGCGGCTTTGTTCTTGTGCTGGGAGCGCTCGTTCTGGCATTGGACGACGATGCCCGTCGGGATATGGGTGATACGGACGGCCGAGTCGGTGACATTGACGTGCTGGCCGCCCCGGCCGCCGGACCGGTAGGTATCGATGCGCAGGTCTTCGGGATTGAGGTCGACCTCGATGTCTTCATCCACTTCCGGGAAGACGAAGACGGCGGCGAAGGATGTGTGGCGGCGCTTGTTGGCGTCGAACGGCGAAATGCGGACTAGGCGGTGGACGCCGGATTCCTGGCTGAAGTTGCCAAAGGCATAATCCCCCTCGATGCGCAAGGTGGCGCTTTTCAGCCCCGCTTCTTCGCCCGGCATGAGGTCCAGGACTTCCGTCTTATACCCTTTGCGCTCGGCATAGCGCAGGTACATCCTGAGGAGGATCTGGGCCCAGTCCTGGGATTCCGTTCCTCCGGCGCCCGGGTGAATGGTCAGAATGGCGTTGCGCAGGTCATCGGCCTCGAAAAAGAGCATTTGGAGCTCGGCTTCCTCCAGGCGCTTTTGGAAACCCGCCAGGCTCTGTTCAAATTCCCGGTCGACATTTTGCCCTTCCCTCGCCAGCTCGAGCAGCACGTCGAGCTCTTCTTTTTTTTCGTAGAGGCCGGTGAGAAACAGGACTTCGCGTTCCAGACGTTTTTTGCTCTGCTGGAGCGTTTGAGATTTTTTCTGGTCCTGCCAGACAGCGGGAGAGGCCAATTGTTGGTTCAGCGATTCGACCTGGACCTTTTTTTGGTCGAGGTCAAAGAAAGCCTCGAAGCTCTTCGAATTTGAGGAAAACTTCCTTGGCCTTGGCCTGAAGGTCGGAGAAGTGCTCGGCGGAAATGGGGTTGTTCGAGGTCATGGTCGTCTCTTTAAAAGGACCAGGATAAAGGCTGTCGCGGCCAAAGTCAAGCACAGATAAGAAAAGGCATTGCCGAACCGGGCGTAAAACGTCAATTGATTGGACGGGGTTACGGTCCCGGTCAGGAATGTCTGGGTGTCGATCGCGGATTGGGCCAGGATCCGGCCGTAGGGGTCGATGAGCCCGCTGATTCCTGTCGTCGCGGCACGCAGCACAAAACGCCTGTTTTCTACGGCCCGAAAAACGGCATTGGCAAAATGCTGATAAGGGGCCGAGGTGTTGCCGTACCAGCCATCGTTGGTGATCGTGACCAAAAAATTGGCGCCTTTCTTGGTGAAGCGCCGGACCAGGTCGGGAAAGATGATCTCGTAGCAAATCGGCGATCCGAATTTCAAGCCCTTGAACGTGTGAAGAACAGGCTCGGTCCCGGGGGTGATTTCGCCGATGGCATGGGTCACTTTTTCGACGAACCTGAAAATCTTTTTGTAGGGAGTGTATTCTCCGAACGGGACCAAGTGCATCTTATAGTAAGTGCTGATGGCAAAGTCGGGGGCAAGACAAAGGGCCGTGTTATGATAGAGCCTTTGGTCAGGCGGCCCCGTGGCTTCGTTGGTCCCCAGGAGAAGGGTGCACCGGGTGTCCCGGGCAAATTGGAAAAGGATTCGCTTGAAATTTTGATAAAGGGCGTCTTCGCAGCCAAAGCAGAGGGGCACGGAGAATTCGGGCCATATGATCAGCTGGGCGCCTTTTTCGTAGGACTTCCGACTGAGCTCCATGTGCTCCTCAAACAATTTCAAGATGTCCTGGGTCGAAACCTCATTCCAGTAGATGTCCGAGGATACATTCCCCTGGACGACCGATGCCGTGAAGGATTCCGCCGTGACCGCCACCTTTTTCAGGCTCAAGAAACCGCCCAGATGGAGGACGACCATCATGATGATGGCGAATGCAAACGGCCACCGCTTCACGGCGTTGATGGCATAGACAAACAGGCTCTGGAAGAGGACAAGGACAAATGAGATTCCGTAGATGCCGGTGATCGATGCCGCTTGGATAAAGGAAAGATTCTTGAACTGGCTGAGGCCGAGCACTCCCCAGGGAAACCCGGTCAAGATGTTGGTGAGGATATACTCAAAGGCCACCCAGAGAAAGGGAGCCGCCAAATAGGCCATCTCCGGGTAAGACCGGTGGATCCTGGCAAAAAGCGCCCAAAAAAGCGCCCAGGCGAGGGCTAGGAGGACGATCAGGAACAAATAGACCAGGATGCTAAGGAAGGTGGATAAATGGCCATAGTGCGCCGGCACCGAGGGGACCCAATAGAGCAACACTCCGTAAAAAAAAGTCCCCGCCACAAGGCCGATTAAGAACGACGATTTTGCCGTTCTCCGGGACGTGATGAAAAAGAGCGGAATCAAAGAAATCCAGGCGAAGAAGGGGAGGCCGATCTTCGGGAAAGCCAGGGCGGTCAGGACCCCGCACAGGACCGCAAAAACGATATCCGTGAGTTTGGTTTTCAAATCAACCTCCCGGTTCGGCGGAAAATTTCTACGGCGTTACCTTGAATTCAGGGGTGTCTAGCGGACAAGGAAGAAGTCCGTCGTTTTCTTCTTGAGAGCGGCGGCCAGTTTTGTCCGGACGGCGTCTGCCTCTTCTTTGGACTCATAAGGACCGACCCTGACCCGGAAAACGGCCTTTTTATCCACAGGCAGCGGGTCCAGGACAAGTGCCGGAAAGCCTTCTTTTTCCAGTTTTTTGGCATAGGTCGAGGCGGCATCCTTGTCTCCAAGCGCGCCGACCTGGATATAGAACTGCGCGCCCTTCTTGGATTCGGCCACCTTCACCGCCGGCTTTTCGGTCTCCGCCTTGGCCTTTGATTCCGACGCTTTTTTTGTTTCGGTCAGAGGTTTGGCTTCGCCGGTCTTTTCCATGGCTGCGGGCGCTTCTGGTTTGACCGCAGGTTTTTGCCCGCCCGCGGCCTGCTTGGCTTCTTCCTGCTTCGCCTGCTGGTGAGACTGGAGTTCCTTTTGAATTTCGCCGGCGCCCGATTCTGCAGGCAGGGTTGGTTTTTCGGCGACCTTCTCGGCTTTGAGCTGGCCCGGAACGCCGGCCTCGGCGGAAAGCTGGACCTGTTTCTTGCCCACGGATACGCCCAGCAGGAAGATGAAAACACCAAGAACCAGGATGGCCAGAAAGACAAAGACGAGCTGGGTGCTCGAAAACTGCAGTTCGCGGAATTCCTTATTCATTTCCATCGGCGTTATGGTTTCTCCTCTTTATGAAAAGTAAAAGCTCTCAGGAGCTCCATGGGCAACGGAAATACGATCGTGGAATTCTTCTCTGCGGCGATGTCGGTCAAAGTGCCCAGGAACCTCAGCTGGAGGGCTTGGGGATTGGTCGAGATAATGTTGGCGGCCTGGACGAGCTTGTCGGCAGCCTGGAACTCGCCT